>Ga0209694_1001184_pt1 | contig 30942 bp, 40 predicted proteins | sample GluameincwithD2O_FD_187499 | JGI IMG/M metagenome (GOLD analysis project Ga0209694, IMG submission 187499) | Mouse cecum microbial communities from Vienna, Austria - Glucosamine amended microcosms incubated with D2O (SPAdes) (version 2) | ecosystem: Host-associated > Mammals > Digestive system >... | reverse complement strand
TCACCACCTACGATAAAATCCAGAACCGTGTATTTGTGGATTTGCAGTCCTCAAAAGAATTTGACGGCGGAGAAATCAACTACGGCTTTTCCGCGCTCCACGTTACCATAGACGACCCGCAGGACATGGCGCGGGTGGTGGCCGAAGTCAAGGCCCTGCCGGGAATTGACTGGAAAGCCTTTACCGTGGAGGTGGACAATGAAACCTACGAAAACGCCGCCGCTCCGCTGGCTACGCTGAATGAATTGGTCGTGACCCTGCTGGTGGTGATTATCGTTGTCAGCGCCATCATTCTGGCCCTGATATTGACCCTTTGGACAAAGACCCGCATCCATGAGATCGGCGTATTCCTGTCCGTGGGTATCAGGAAATCGGCTATTATCGGGCAGTATTTGATTGAGGTGCTGCTGATTGCCGTCCTCGCCTTTGGCCTGTCCTACTTCACCAGCAACGCCATAGCGGGGCAGATCGGCAACCACCTGTTGGAGCAGAGTATGCAGACCGGGCCGGAGGACGATAACGATGTTGTTTCCGTTGCCGCCTCCGTTGAGATAGGCGCGGATAATCTCGTGCAAAAGCCCTTACCCACTGAAAACGGCATCCAGGTATCGGTTGGGCTGGATAACCTTGCCCAGCTCTACTTGATCGGATTTGCCATCATCATTGTGGCGGTCAGCGCATCGTCTATCACGGTCATGCGGCTGAAACCCCGTGAAATCTTGTCGAAAATGAGCTGAAGGAGGGACTATCATGCCTATACTGGAATTGAAAAATGTTTCTTACGCCTACGAAAAGGGCAAGGCGGTTTTGCAGAACGTCAGCGGGTCACTGGAAACCGGGAAAATGTACGCCATCCTCGGCCCGTCCGGGTCGGGCAAGACCACGCTGCTGTCCCTGCTGGGCGGGCTGGATGTGCCAACACAGGGCGGTGTCCTGTTTGACGGCGAGGATATTGTGGCAAAGGACCTGAAACACCACCGCAGGAACCATATCTCGCTGATTTTCCAGAGCTACAACCTGATCGACTACATGACGCCCGTTGAAAATGTACGGCTTACCGCCAAGCTGGACGCCGCCCCCATTCTGGAACGGCTGGGGCTGGAGCAAGACGAGATCACCCGGAATGTGCTGAAACTGTCCGGCGGACAGCAGCAGCGGGTGGCGATTGCGCGGGCGCTGGCCTCCGACGCCCCGGTTATTCTGGCAGACGAGCCGACCGGGAACCTGGACGCCGACACCGCCGAGGAGATCACGGCGATTTTGAAAGAGAGCGCCCATGCGTTCGGGAAGTGCGTGGTGGTCGTGACGCACTCTGGCGAGGTGGCAAAACAGGCGGATGTGGTGCTGGAAATCAAGCGGGGACATTTGAAAGAGAGGGAAATGTGATGAAAAAATTTATGATGATTTTGGCCTGTGTTCTGGTCTGCTTCTCGCTGTTCGCTGGCTGTACCGATCAGAAAGGCAACGACGAGCAGGACACGAATTTGGGGAACTCCGTGGAAATTGATGATACAGACATTGCAATCGACACCGAACCGGGATTGGACACTGAGGACAACTCCGACGATATAACTTTACCTGACGGCGTTACCTACAGTTTCCGCGACCCGGACAATGCGGACGGCATTGTAGTTACACCGAGGGAGTAAAAAAATTCCTGTTTCACACAGGCTCCACATTGGCTTTATATAGATTCCACATGGCGGCGGTACTTTGGTAAAAAGTGCCGCCGCTGTGATTTTGGCGGCTCTAGGAGGTAGCCGCTGTGCCAAGGTCATTAGCAAAGCTGGATAAAGCGTCAAAAAAATTCTTTCCCCTCTGACGGTAAAATCCAGCCTTGAAGATACAACAATTTCTTATATAGCTGAATATTGTATTTTATCCGTCCGTGTGGCCTTTTGCTATGCGGATATTTTTGTGTCCAATAGGCTCAAAAGCCGCTGGAAATTGCTATTTATATGCTCTAAAAAATTTTTTCATAAAGTGGGCATTTTGCGGGCAGCGGAGAGCGTAGCCGGTGTCCTATTAGCGGAAAGGGAGAGAACCACCCATCCCCAACGGAAGGGGGTGAGAAAATGGGATCGATCCCCCGCGAATATGAACAGCGGTGCCAGTTTGACGCTTTCTGTAAATCGGTACTGCGCAACGAAGCCTGGAATCTGAAGCGGAGCATGAAGCGCCAGCGGCGCCGTGTCACCCCGCTGGATACCGTGCCTCAGAGCGAGTGGGACAAGCTCAGCACCACGGACTGCTACCCCAGCGACAGCTTTGTATTTTCGTCGCACGGGTACAGCATGTGCATTGACAACGAGCTTGTGGCCGCCGCCTTCGCTGGCCTGTCCGCTACAGAGCAGAGCATCCTGATCCTGCACTGTGCGCTGGACATGACAGACGCTGAGATCGGCGCATACCTGGAAATGTCCAGAAGCGCCGTCCAGCGGCGCAGGACAAAAGCCTTGACCGGGCTTCGTGCAAAATTGGTGGCGTTAATGCCGAAAGGAGGGTAAACATCATGAAGCAGCCCCGTCACAAGGGCAGGGAAATGCTGCCCCTATCGGTAAGCGACGCTGCCCGTTCCGGGGACGCCGAGGCCGTGGAGCGTGTCTTGCGGTACTATTCCGGCTACATAAACAAGCTGTGTACCCGGACGCTCTACGATGAAACCGGACGCCCCTATGAATGCCTGGACGAGTACATGAAGCGCTGTCTGGAGATTAAACTCACGCAAGCTATCATTATGCACTAAAAAACACCCGCAAGTTGGAGGAACAGCTTACCCTTTCCCTGTTCCTCCGCTTGCGGGCGTCGGTGCGGAATGAAATCCCACCGTGGGACACCAATCAGGGAAAGGAGGGCTATATGGCCAACGAGGAATACGTCTATTACATGGGGAAGATCACGTTTATCGTCACGCCTGTTTACAAAGAAAATGGCGAAACGATGGGTGAGATTCTCTTAAAGCTCATGCTTACAGATATAGACGCTCCAAAATTTGACGCTCCGAAGGGCCGGCAGTATAATAATAGAGGATAAAACCTCTTGTTTGACGGCTGGAAAGGAGGAAATTTTGAAGCAGTCAAGCAAGAACAACGAGTTTAGAACAGCAGCGTTGTACTGCCGCCTGAGCCGTGACGATAATCTGGATACCGAATCGAACTCCATCAGCAATCAGAAAAAGATTCTTCAGAAGGCGGCAAAGGAAAAAGGATATACGGATACCTTGACTTTTGTAGACGACGGAATCAGTGGCACAACTCTGAACCGCCCTGGTTTTAAGAAAATGGTCCAGGCTATTGAAAATGGATATATTTCAGCGGTGTTTGTAAAAGACTTGTCTCGGCTGGGTCGTAACTACATCGAGGTAGGCCGCCTGACGGAAGAATTTTTCCCGGCCCACGATGTCCGGCTGGTGGCCGTCTCCGACGGAATAGACAGCGATGAAGGAGAAAATGAGTTTGCACCGTTCAAAAATGTACGGGGACAGGATAATTGAGAAACCGGGATAAACCGGGACAGGGCGGGAAGATATGAGAAAACCCGCCATTTCGGCGGGAAACGGTACATTTTCAACCGGGACGGGGCCCAGGAGCGGGACCGGCCTCTCAGAAAACTTGAGACAAGGGCGTCGACGCGAGCGGCGCTCTTTTTTCATGCCCTGGGGAGCCCCTGAGAGGGCCCAGGACGCCGGGGCGCTGCTGAACGTATCGGAGGCCCAGGAGGCCGAAAAACGCGAACAGCGGCCATTTCTGGACAAAGGAGGGCCGCTCCACCCGCCCCGGAAGTCACAGCAGCAGACCCAAGAGGACGGGCTTCGCGGCCCACGATCAGATTATAGCAGACAGGCCCCAAAAAGGCAAGGGGGCGAGCCGTGCGAACGGGGCGTTAAAACGTGCAGGATTTAACAGTTGACCCGTTAAAAGGGCTGTTTTAGGCTCTCCATCACCGCCGATCACGCCGGGCCGGAGCTGTGCAAGGTGTTAATCGGGCTGTGCAGCCACACACGGCAGCGGGGGCGCTGGGCGGCAAAACCAGCCGAAAGCAAAGGGACATTTTCCTCAAAAGCGAGGAGGCGCGTCCCTTTGCTGATTTTCCGGGGCTTTCGGGCCTTTTCACCCTCCGAGAGCTACCAGGAGCAAAGGGACAAGAAAATGATTTAGCTTTTAATCATGCAGAGACAAAAAATCAAGCGGTTCCGTCGCGGGCCTCACGGCCTCCAGCGGGGCCGCTTTCCTCGTCGCCGCTCCCGTCGAAATATGTCCAGTAAATAGACTCCCTCTTTTTCTCAACCCGGCGCTTGTACTTGAGATGAATGATGTCGAAGACGTCCTCCCGCTCCTCCTCCGGCAGCAGCCGGAACATAGCGATGAGATCGGCCTCCATATCGTCGAGCGGGCTCCCGTCGCAGACGAGACCCTGTTCCCGTTTCGCCGCTTCGAGATCGAGGGCGTCTCCGTCCGTCGAAATCTCCGAACAGCTACGACCGAAGACGAGATAGTCCAAGGAGACTTGTAGATGTTCGGAGACTAGGGCGAGCTTGTCGAGACGCGGGCTCTGCTCTCCCCACCGTTTAATCGTACCATTTCCGAGGCCACATTCCCGCTCGACGCGCTTGAAATTAGTCCCTCTCGCTTTAATAACGTGCTCAATTCGCTCAATTAGTGAAGACATGGGGCACCTCCTAAAAAAAGTAGAAAATTAGAGACTTTCCTATTGACAAGTCTCTGAACGGAGACTATAATAGGCTACAGTAGATTAAAAATTAAATCACAAACAGAATACCACACCGGACACCAAAAAGAAAGCAAAAAAGGAGGCAACCAATGAGAAACGGCAAAAAGCCCACGCGCAAGCAGAAGATCAGGCTCGGGCAAGCGGGGCTCGCCCCGGAGAATTGGCTCGTCATCAAACAGAAGCAAAACGGCGAGCTCGTCATCCTCCACAAGCACACCAACAAGACAAAGGTCCTCCCGGCGCTGGCCGGTTGACCGCCACAATAGGAAGGAGCAGCAGCTATGAACGAATACAAGTTTACCTATCACTATCCCGAGGGGAGCGACGAGGTCGACCACGTCATTGAGCGGACAGAGAAAGCGGCCCGGAGAGTGCTCCTCAAGCGTTGCGGAGACGTGGAGATCGTCAGCTCCGAGCTCGTCCGCGACGACGCGATCGCCACCAAGGAGCAGGAGCGCGAGACCCTGGAGAAGATCAAGGCTATGGTCGCCGAGCTGGGCCCGCAGTCCTACCTTGCGACCGCTTTCGAGGGCACCTTTGAGGACGCGGAGACCAACATCGAGAACGACTTCGCCTTCAGCATGAAAGCCCGGGTCGAGAGCGCCGAGGACAAGCTCCGGGAGATGGGCAGCGACTACAACGCCCTCAAGCGAGACGCCGCTCTCCTGCAAGAGCAGCTCAAAGCAGCGCAGGAGCAGATCGAGGTCCTCAAGAAGCGGCAGCTCTTCGAGCAGCTCCGGCGCGACCTCGTCGAGATGCTCACCGCCGAGGCCCAGGCGAGCCGGGCCCGGATGGCCGAAGCCGCCGACAAGATGGCTATGTGCGCCGAAAGCGCGGCTTGTGTGCTCTTTAAGGACTCCGTCGCCCTCTACCGCGCCGAGAAGGCCCGGGCCGAGGCGATGGAGCAGCGGGCCGCCGAGCTGGCCGCTATGGAGCCCGAGACTAAATAAGCCGAAACGCCCTCCGGGGCGTCGTCGGGAGGCGTCCTCTCCCGGCCTGACGATGGCAGGACGAACAACAGGAAGGAGCAGCAGACATGAGAAAAATGAAGAAGATTAACGGCTACCTCGTCGTCCGGTTTAACGACCGCGAGAAGCAGGGCTACCCCCAGATCGGCAGCTTCGGCGTCATCGACGCGGAGCTCTACACCGGCCACATTGACGTCGACCTGGGCGCATTTGAGTACGACGACGCCGACACGATCGAGGTCGCCGTGGAACAGGCCCGGGGCCTGGAGGCCGAGCAGGACTTCAACAACGACCCCCCGTTCTACACGGTCGTCACGGAGACCGCCGAGGAGGTCACGGAGGAGGAGGTCGAGCCCGCCCTCCTCGTCAACGACATGACGGCGAAGCTCAAGACGCAGATCAAGAGCAAGGGATACCCCTACATCGACCCCACCACGGCAGCGCATGAGCTCGTCGGCTACAAGACCGCCCTCTATGACCTGGGCCTCCTGGGCGAGGACGAGGCGGTCACAGACCTCAACCACTTCGGGGAGCTGTGCGAGTTCCAGGACGACGACGGCCACCACGTCAAGGCCGCGCTCCCCAGCCCCGAGGGAATGGCGCTCTTGAGCCCCCACGACTACGAGGAGGGAGAGACCATCACGGGATGCACCGTCCAGATTCTCAGATGTCGCCGTTGCGGCCACGAGAGCTTCGCATGGAGCAGGGGCCCGTCCTCCGACGACGAGGACCTCCTCGGCTATGTGTGCGATGAGGTTTGTCGCTTCCGGAAGGGACGGACACAGGAGGAGCTTGACGCTATCTGTGACAAGTGCAAGGTCGAGCGCTGGGCCCCGGTCTGGATGCAGCGGCCCCGGGCGGAGCCCAGGCCGGAGCAGATGACCTTCAGGAACCTCGGAAACCCCTCGGGAGACTTGAGCGTTAGAAAAATCTACAGCCTGGGCGCGGCCCTGGGCGAGGACTGTCCCGGGAATGATTGCATCATCTACCGGAACATCTTCCAAGCGGCGCAGGAGCTCGACGAGGCGCTGGACCATGTGAAGCCAAACTCGGCCCCAGCGCTTGCGCTCCGCTCGGCCCTGAGAGAGCGGGTCGGAGAGCTCCGGGAGATGTACTTCGAGAATTTCGCTATCCAGCAATTCAAGGAGGGGATGCAGCCCTGAGCCCTGAGCTCGGGGCGCTCCCCGGAAGCAGCTCTTAGAAACAGATCACAGGGAGGAGGACAGCGATGAGAAGCAGCGGAAAGCTCACCCCGTTCGGCAAGCTCGTCGTCAAGGCCCTAACAGATCAGGACATGACGCGGACGCAGCTCGCCGACACGATCGGGACGTCCCCGCAATATTTGAGCTATATCCTTTACGGCGTCCGCTCGGGGGAGAAATACCTCCCGGCGATCGTCGCGGCCCTCTCCCTCGACCCCCGCAAGGTCGAGAAGGCGATCGCCGCATAACAGCAGAAAGGAGGGAGCGGAGTGTCGGACGTGTTCGTCGGCCTCGAGGAGGCGGCAGTCTTTGAGGGCGTCGTATATGACACCATGAAGAAGCGGGTCCAGCGCAGCCCCCAGCAGTACAAGACCAAGACGCAGCCCCGCGAGGGCGGAGGGAAAGATCAGGTTTTGATCTCCGTCGCCTCCCTCTCCCCAAAAGGGCGCAAGGCGTGGAAAGCCGCGCAGAAAGTGGACGGGAGGGATGTCATCATAGACAAGCGGACGGAAGCGGCCCCCTGGTATGTCGAGGCCGACCTCAACTACTACATCGAGAACAATAAACGGGCATACTACGAGGCCGTCGAGCTCGCAGCCCGAGTCCAGGACTTCATCGACTACACCGGCCCCGACCGCACAGCATACGCCGAGCGCTACGCCCTGGGCCTGGGCGTGAGCCTCCCCACCCTTTACCGCTACGTGGACAACGTCCTCAAGGCGAGCGCCTGGGCGCTCAAGCTGGAGCGTGAGGACGGCCAGAGCCGGGACTATTTCCGGGCCCTGTCCCTATGCAGGAAGCCCCGGGAAAAGGCCACCTTCCCCAGCCTCACGGACGAGCAGCGGGCGGTCATTGAGAACATTTGGTTTGACCGTCGCTTCGCTGCTAACCTGGGCACGGTCGAGATGCTCTACGAAAAGTTCGAGGAGATCGCCGAGGGCCGGAGCTGGCCGGAGTATCCGAGCATCAAGACCGTGGGCCGCTACGTCCGGCACCTCATGGACAGCCGGGGAGCCGAGTCGGCCCGCTACCTCGCGGCCAACGGCTCCCGGGAGTGGAAGAACAAGAAGATGCTCAAGGGACGCCGGGACGCGACGAGCCTCAAGGTCATGGAGTACGTCATCGGCGACGAGCACACCTTCGACGTGTGGGTCCAATGGACGGCCCCCAACGGCAAGATCAAGGCCGTCCGCCCGAAGCTCGTCGCCTGGATGGACATGAAGACCCGGGCGATCGTAGGAGACGTCATGTGTGTCGACGCCAACAGCCAGACGCTCAAGGAGAGCCTCGTCAAGATGATTTATACCCACCCCGGAGGCGTCCCCCACATCCTCCACGTGGACAACGGCAAGGACTACACCGCGCAGACCATGACCGGCCAGAGCCGCAAGAAGCGCAAGATCGACTTCGAGTTCGACGCCGAGACCGTGGGCTTTTACCAGAGCATCGGCATCGAGGAGGTCGGGCGCTCCCTCCCATATCAGCCGTGGGACAAGCCGATCGAGCGACTGTTCTCGACCGTGTGCTCCAAGTTTTCCAAACATTATCAGCACACTCGTTAAAGATGTCGGCCTGAAAGTCCCGACCTCCTATCTCTACAAAAAGTTCAGCATCCCGAAGCCGGAGGGCGGCGAGGAGATCGCCGCGCCACCGCAGCCGACCGCAGGGCTTGACGGGCTGTCTTTCAAAGAATCGCCCACTCAGGCCGCGATCAGCCTCAAGGCCCGGGCCGAGCCGGACTATGGAGCGCAGGAACGCATCGACCATCTTGCAGACATCGCCGTCAAGAAAAGCGCGGGCACATTCCGGAAAGCGTTCGGCCCCGTTCTCAAATTAGTTGAGAAAGCCGGGAGCCTGGAGCAGCTCCGCGACATGATGAACGACGCCGACACCGTAGCGGAGGTCTTTAAGGAGATGGACGTCACCGACGTCGAGGAGCTGCTTCAAAAGGTCATGGTCTACGCCGACCTGGAGGGGAGGGCGCTCGAGTATGGACGGGATTGAGAGCGCGTTCTCCCGGGGAGATATGACCTTTGAGGAGGCCGTCGAGTATTTCCGAGGCCGCGTCCCGATCGACTCAGCCGCGTTCTACAGCATCGCCGAGAAATACCGGGGCCTCGCCTTTACCGTCTCAGGCTACACAAAGGCGCAGATACTCAAGCGTTTCTATGATGAGATACTCGCGGCCCTGGAGGAGGGACGCCCGTTCTCGGAGTTCCGCCGCAACATGAACGAGTTCCTGGAGAGCGAGGGCTATGAGGGCCTCGATCCCCTGCAAGCCGACAACATCTTCAGAACCAACATACAGACGGCCTACAACTCGGGGCACTATGAGCAGATGACCGACCCCGCCGTCATGCAGCTCCGCCCATTCTGGCAATATGACGCCGTCCAGGACTCACACACGCGCCCGAGTCATCTCGCGATGGATGGGAAAGTATTCCCCGCCGATCACAAAATTTGGGATGTCTGGTTCCCTCCGAACGGCTTCCGATGTCGCTGTACCGTGAGGACGCTCTCAAAGCGGCAAGTCGAGGCCCGGGGGCTCACGGTCGAGGACAAGTTCCCGGCGATCGCTCCCGACCCTCACTTTGGCACCAACCCGGCAAAAATCAAGTTCTCGCCTGACATGAAAGACTATCCGATCGTCCTCGTCAAGGCGTACCAGGACCGCGAAAAGAGCAACCCCTCAAATTAAGGCCAGAAACGGCCCAGGAGGGCCGCGAAAGCCGGGGGCCCTGTTTCACAGGCCCGGCCTCTGTAGGCCGTTATCACGCCTCTGCACGGCGTTACAGAGGCAAAATAGCAAGAGGCAAAGGAGGAGACACGAAAATGGACGATTTTCTCACCCTCAAGGGCGGCGGAGTGGATGTCAGCGGGGCCCCGGAGCTCATCTCCATCCTCCCGCTCGGCCACGTCGTCAGCTCAAAAGGGGAGTTCGAAGTCGACGAGGAGAGCTTTGAGGCTATGAAGGCCCAGACCGCCCAGCGCGGCGTCGACCTCGTCGTTGACTATGAGCATCAGACCCTCAGCGGGGAGCAAGCGCCCGCTGCTGGATGGGTCAAGGAGCTCATCCTCGACGACGGGAAGATCAAGGCGCGGGTCGAGTGGACTGACAAGGCCCGGCAGTATCTCGAGAACAAAGAGTACCGCTACCTCTCCCCGGTCATCAACGTCCGGAAGTCGGACAACAAGGCGATGGGGATGCACTCTATCGCACTCACCAACACCCCGGCGATCGAACACATGGAGGCGATCGTCAACTCTCTCAATTTCAAAGGAGGAAAAAACACTATGGAGCTCGTGAAAATGCTCGCGGAGCTGCTGGGCCTGGGCGAGGGAGCCACGGAGCAGCAGGTCGTCGAGGCCCTGAAGGCTTGCGTCCAGGAGAACAAGAGCCTCAAGGAAAAGGCCGAGACGGGAAAGCAGCCGCCCGTCGAGGACGACAAGATCGTCGCAAACAAGGAGGTCTGTGAGCTGTTGGGCCTCGAGGCCGGAGCCAAGACCGCCGACGTCGCGGCGGCGATCATGGCGCTCAAGGGCGGCATCATCGGCGATGTGGACCTCAACAAAAAGGTCCGGGCCCTGGAGCAGACGATCGCCAACTACTACGCCGACGAGGCCGTGAGGATGGCGCTCAAGGACGGCAAGATCACCCCGGCACAGAAAGAGTGGGCCAAGGGCTACGCGCTCAAGGACCTGGATGACTTCAAGGCGTTCGTCGATAAGGCTCCCCAGGTCGTCCCTATGGGCGAGATCGGCGGCGGCGAGTCGCTGGCACTCAAGAGCACGGAGCCCGACGAGGCGACGATGCTCGTCTGTAAGCAGCTCGGCGTCAGTGTTGAGGACGTCAAAAAGTACGGCATGAAGGAGGAGTAAGATCATGGCAAAGCTGACAGCACCCAGAGACACAAATGAGATCGCGGGCGGCGCGACTTCGCTCGTGCTCCCCGTCAAGGGCTCGACTACCATCTTTCAGGGCTCCATCGTCGCGATCAACGAGGACGGCTTCGCTATTCCCGGCAAGAAAGCGGCGGGCCTGAAAGCGGCGGGCCGGGCCGAGGAGACCGTCGAGAACACCGGCGCAGACGGCGAGGCCACCGTCCGCATCACCCGGGGCGTGTTCATCTTTGACAACAGCAGCACCGCGTCGAACAAGCTCGCTGCTGCTGACATCCTGGGCCCGTGCTACATCGAGGACGACCACACCGTCACCAAGTCGGCGGCGGGCGCGTCGATCGCCGGTCTCGTTGTCCGGGTCGACGACGAGGGCGTCGCCGTGGAGATGGGCTTCGGCTACACCGGGCCCGCAGCGGCAGCAGCCGGGGCCTAAACAGTAAAGGAGGAGCTACAACATGATTGTCAATCCGCAGACATTGAGGGGAATCTATGTCGCCTTTAATACCCTGTTCAACAAGGCGCTCACTGAGGTCGACCCCCTCTACAAGCAGATCGCCACCGTCACCCCCTCCACCACGGAGGCCGAGACCTACGCATGGCTCGGCGACATCCCGGGGATGAGAGAGTGGGTCGGCGATCGTGAAATCCAGAACCTCACCGCCTCTGACTACACCATCAAGAACAAGGACTTCGAGCTCACGATCGGCGTCGACCGGAACGCGATCGAGGACGACAAGATCGGCATTTATAACCCCTCGATCGAGATGCTCGCTCAGTCCGCAGCTATGCACCCCGACGAGCTCGTCTTTGCGCTGCTGGCCTCCGGCTTCGTCGAGAAATGCTACGACGGCAAGCCCTTCTTCTCTGACGGCCACGTGGTCGGCAAGAAGACCTTCTCCAACAAGGGCACCGCTCAGCTCTCTCTCGAGTCGTACATCGCGGCCCGCGTGTCCATGATGAGCCTGACCAACAGCAAGGGCCGGGCGCTCAACATCGTCCCCGACCTCCTCGTCGTTTCGCCCGCCCTGGAGGCGAAAGCTCGAGAAATCCTCGTGGCCGACTACATCGGCGGGACCAGGAACACGATGCAGGGCACCGCGAAGCCCCTCGTCGTCCCGCAGCTCGCCGGGAAAGACAAGGCGTGGTTCCTTATGTCCACTCATCGCCCGGTCAAGCCGCTCATCTACCAGGAGCGCAAGAAAGCGAAATTCGTGAGCAAGACCGCCGAGACCGACGAGAACGTCTTTATGAAGAAGAAGTTCCTTTATGGCGCGGACTCCCGGGGCAACGTGGGCTTCGCTTTCTGGCAAATGGCCTTCGGCAGCGACGGCAGCGCCACCGCCTGAGCCTCGACCGATGAGCTACAGCACAAGAGACGAGGTCCGTGAGATGCTCAAGGACGACGCCCTCAACGTCATCATAGGGGACACCTATGAGGAGGACGAGGCCGAGCGTGAGGCAAAGATCGGGCCGATCATCGACGCGGCGATCGCAGACGCGGACGCCGAGATCGACGGCTATCTTGCCAAACGGTACAGAGTGCCCTTTGAGCCAGTTCCGAGAGTGCTGAACAAGTTCTCTAAGGACATCGCGGTATATAACCTCTTTTCCCGAATCGGCATCGACGAGGACAGCGACCAAAAAAACTATCTCAACCGCTACAACGCAGCGATCAAGTTCTTTACCCTTGTCGCAGAGGGCAAGGTCAACATCGGCACCGGGGAGGACGGCAGCGACCCGGCCTCCGCAGCCGCGACCGGCTTCTCCAGCAAGTCAAACCCCCGGCTTTTCAGACGGGGCAGCATGACGGGGATGTGAGATCATGGCTCGAACGAGTATCCGCCTTGACGGCGACGTCTCCGCGCTGCTCCGCCGAATGAGGTCCTACTCGGAGGTCGACCGGCGCGGCCTCAACGCAGCACTCGCCCAGAGCGCCCGGGAGTCTACTCTCGAGCGCTTCAGGCAAAGCCAAGGCCCGGACGGCAGGAGATGGAAGACCTCCATCCGGGCCGCAGCCACGAGCGGGCGGACGCTCATCGACACCTCGCAGCTCCGCAACTCGATAAAGGCTCACTCGGATGAGAAAGGCTTCGCGATCGGAACCAACGTCAAGCACGCCGGGACGCATCAGTTCGGAGTCTCCAACCGTACCATCCGGGCAAAGAGCCGGAGAGGGCTCCGCTTCCAGGTGGGCGGGCGCTGGATAACAAAGCAGCAGGTCAAGGTCTCCATCCCGGCCCGCCCATACCTCGGCCTCTCGAGTGAGGACATGGAGGAGATCAAGGCGACCGTCGAGGAGTTCATCGAAAGGAGCGGCTAAAAATGGGACTTTACTCCGAATGTAAAAAACACCTCATCGACAAGCTCAAGGAGGCGGGGGTAAAGTCCAAGCCCTACACTACGCAAAAGGCCCTTGTGAAAAGCCTCGAGAGCCACGTGAGCGCGGTCATCTTCGAGTCGGAAAAGCCTTCCCGAAACGGCTCCAAAAAACTTTACAGAGACCAAGAGGGAGCTAAGAAGAAAAGACGGAAGATCTTCGACCGCCCGATCACGTTCACCGTGACGATCGGCGACTACACCGACGACGCCGTCGAGGCTATCTACGAGGCGTTCCTCGAAAAGCTCGAGCTGGGAATATGGGTCGACGGAAATTTTGTCCCGATCGAGGTCGACGGCGCGGATTGGGTCGACAAAGAGGACTCAATACTCAAAGCGCAAGTCGCCGTTCAGGTCGCGGTCACATTCCAGGGCGGCCTATACAGAGACACCGACTTCGGCCCGCTCACTCACGTGGAGATCGAGGCTATCGAAAGAGTAAACGGAAAGGAGCCTATACATGGCAAGTAAAAAGACCACTACCGGGGCCGCAGCCCCGACCGCAGCGGAGCAGCAGACCCCGGCCCCCGACGAGTATGTCGAGATCGGGCAGCTCCGCGCAAAGCACCGCATCGGCCCGGCGCTCTATGCGGGCGTCTGCTCCGCCCAGAGCTGGAAGCCCGGGAAAGCTGTCACTGAGGCTGAGTTCCTCGCAGCTATCCAGGCGTTCAACTCGGCCCCTATGGGCGGAGCTGCTAAGAAGGAGGCGAGGAAGTAATGCTCCGAGACGTCAAGCACCATATCACGGACAAGAACCTCGGCTTCGCTACCGCTACGGGCGACGGACGCCACCTCAAGATCGGCGTCTCCCCCGTCGTCTCCGACACCCCGATCATTGTGACGGGGGCGATGGACGCCGCGCAGATCAAGAGCCGCCTCGGTCTGTCCCCTCTGGCCGACGCCGTCATGGACTCCGTCCAGTTCGGCGCGAACCGTATCTATTGCCTCCCGGTCTCCGCCACCACGGCGGGCAGTTTGGGAATTGTTTCTAAGACCGGCGACGGCAGCGGCGGCGTCACGGTCGACGGCTCCCCGACGAACGCTTTCTCTGTCGTCGTGAAGATCACCGCTCAGGGCGGGCTTAATACCGCAGCCTTTACCGCCTCCATTGACGGCGGGAGCAACTTTACCGATGAGATCACCGTCCCCGTAACGGGCGAGTATGAGCTCGAGGGGACCGGCCTCAAGCTCCTGTTTGAGGAGTCGGCGGACGAGGACCAGAGGGCAAGCTCGTTCCTCGTGAACGATACCTACTCCTTTACCACAACCGCCCCGACCATGACGAACGGGGATGTGCTCAAGGCGATCACCAAGCTCCAGAGCTTCGCGGAGGAATATGAGTTCGTTCACATCGTCGGCGAGAGCGATCTCGCCCTCTGGCAGGCGGTCGGCGAGGCTCAAGTCCAGCTTTTTGAGACCTACCACAAGCCGATGTTCTTTGTCATGGAGGCCGCGTTCCCCACGCCCAGCGTGGGCGGAGCCCCCGGCATCGGAGCCGGAGCCAGAGAGGACGACCTCACAGACTGGGCCCTCGAGATGGAGGCAAAGGCGAAAAAGGTGAGGAATTACAACATCCAGGTCGTCGCAGCCTGGGGCCGTCTCGTCAGATTGGACGGCTCGACGCAGATCGTCAACCTCGCGGGCCTCGCCTCTGGCCTTTATGCGAAGTCGAGCGTTCAAACCTCCATCGGCAAGACGCGGGAGGAGGCGGGCTTCAACATCCGCAAGACCAAGCTCGAGGAGCTGCTCCCCGAGGGTATGGATGACAGCATCATTGAGCTGTTGGACCTCGCGGGATACCTCACCTTCCGGGAGTACGACGGTAAAGATGACTTTTTCGTCTACCATGCGAAGGTGCTCTCCCCGGACGGCAGCGACTACCGCTACGCCGAGGACGTCCGCGTTCTCAACAAGATCGTCCGGGAGACCCGCAAAAAGGGCCTCGACCTTATGAATGACGATATCGACCTGGAGGACATCCAGGGCGAGCTTGAGACCCGCTGTAAATTCCTGTTCGAGCCCTTGCAGCGCATGATCGACGCAAAAGAGATCAGCGCGGCGGAGATCATCCTCATGGACGGGCACGAGGACACCTTCATCGAGGACGAGACCATGCGGACGAAAATCCGCTATCTCTCCCGGGGCTACATCCGCGAGGTCTACATCGACCTCGCCCGGCGTCGCCCCAACGCCTGAGAAAGGAGGCAAGGTTTATCTCAGATGTGCAGAGACCACGCGCTGCTCCCCGACGAACGACGTCAAGGGCGGCGTCGGGAGCATCCTCGCCGCAGCTATCGGCCCCGAGGGCCGTGTGGAGCCCGGCGAGATCACGTTCCCGAGGCTCGGCACCTTTACGGCCTCCACTGGCTTCTATTGCTTCAGCGAGAACACCCTCTATGAGGAGTTGGCCTCCGAGCTTGTGCCTGTCTCCGGACAGGAGCACGGCGTCAAGGTCTACCTCAGATGTGCAGAGCCGACACGCTGCTCCCCGACGAATGACCTCAAGGGCGGCGTCGGCGGCATCATCGGCGCGGACATCAGCCCCAAGGGCCGTGTGGAGCCCGGCGAGATCATCTTCCCGAAGACCGGCTCCTTTGTTGCCTCCACTGGCTTCTATAGCCGCAGCAAGAGAGGGAGCTAGGCCCCAGCTTGCAGCAGGGCCGGGGCGCTCAGGCCCGGCCCGCTGCTCAAACATAACACTCAAAAGGAGGCGGGCGTATCATGGCGAAAACGCTCACAGACATCGGCATCCAGAAGATCGGGCGGAGATTTGTCGACTCCGTCCACCATGCGAATTACACTCTGGACGGGGAGCCGAAAACCGTCCCCCCGTTCCGGAAGATCGTCAACGGCTCCGACGTGAGGGTCTATATCTATTTCGACGACACCGTCATCGGGGACGTCGCAAACGTGGAGCTCGTCGACACGGACGGCGACATCATCGCCACATCCGACGACAAGGTCTTCACCAAAACACAGGGCAAAGGGCTATATGTAGCGTTCAAATACAATGTAAAAGAAATGGAGGTCGAAAGTAGTGGAGTCTTATGAGCGCATAGGATGGCTCGACCATGTGGTCGACATCATCACTGAGGAAGTCATCCAAGAGGGGACGCCCGTGAGTCAGACTAACATGAACCACATGGACGACGGCATCTATCAGAATCGCGAGGCCGTCATCCTGCATGAGAGCCAGATCGCGGACGCCCAGCGCGAGATCAAAGTGCTGAAAGACGCAACCCTCAACAACATGGTTAACAACGTTTTTCTCATTAACTTTGACTCTGTCACATCCGTCGCGGTCACGTCCGGCATCTATGACCCCGTGGCGCGGAAGCTCTATGTATAGGGTCGCTTGCACTCGGAGGGAGGCGAGCTGCATCCTCGGAAACTTCTTCAAGGAGCTGTCCGATGAGTGCCTCGACTGTCAGCAGCACCCCCGGGACGAGCTCACCCTCGTTACCACAAACGGCCTGACCCTGACCGGGGAAGCCTATATGGTTATAACGGGGCACAGCGCATTCACGGGAGAACCGGCGACCGTAAAGCTCACAGACTACGGCTTCGAGTTTTACGGGGACATCGCCGAAATCAACCGCATCAGAGAAGCGAGGTGTGTCAGCTATGGCGGAGCCGTCAACTCTCCAAAAGAAAGCCCAGAAATTCACTGAACAAGACGTGTACCCTTTGCTAAAAAATTTCCCCCAGGCGGAAAAGTTCGGTATATCTCAAGAGATCAAACAGGCTTGTTACCGGCTCGTCCGGGCCACAGTCATGGCGAACAATCTCAAGATCGTCAGGAAACGGCTTGACTGGCTGGACGAGGCGGACGCTGAGAAGACATATCTCCTCGTTCTCTTTGGCATCGCCCGATCTCAGAAATACATCACACAGAAGAAGCTCCACGAGCTGCAAGGTAAGCTCGACGAAATGGGGCGCATTATCGGAGGACTACAGAAGTATTTCCTGGGCCTCCCGAGAAACTAAAGCACTCAGCGAAAAAGTATCACCTATTAGGGCTATCTCTGTTTGGCGTCCAATCGTGCGGTTCGCGGGTGGAATTCGGCCCGCAACTGGAACAACAACAATGCGACGAATCGGAATGTGAACGTCGGTTTTCGCCCCGCCTTGTAGGTTATTTCGTCGTTCCCGGCTACGGCTCGGAGCGCGAGTCCTTGTTATACTTCAAGGGAGAGATAGTCCTTCGCCTTGTCTTTGACAGCGTAAAAATAGTGTCGGCCCTTCGTCCGGCCCTCTCGTATTGGGAGGATGAGGGGACGGCTACAATGTGGGTATCAACCCGCGTCATCCGTGCCAAGTCAGCCCGAAAGGAATGAATGCCACCGTGACGAAATTCCCCATTTTGGTAAAGACAGCGAAGAACACCAAACACCCCGCGACCCCGCCGATCAAGCCCCTCAGACCATATGAGAAAATGGTGGGATGGGACGCGATCGAGGACGGCTACAAAGAGGTTCTCAGGGGTCCGAGGAAATACACGCGAGAGGCGGTCAACTACGACCTTCTCTCCGAGGTCAACAACGTCGAGCTATGGCGCGAGCTGAAAGCAATCGAGGTAAAGCTCAAGCCCGTCCTGGAGCAGCCGGGACGAAAGAAACAAAAGGAGTACACCCCGGGCCCGTACCGGCACAAGACGATCACGGAGCCGAAAGAGCGCAGCCTCCACATTCCGCAGCTCCGGGACAAGGTCGTGCAGCGTGTCATCCATGATGTGCTTCAGGACATCTATCGCCCCGTCTTTGTCGATCGCTCCTATGCCTGTCTGTATGGCAAAGGCCCCATTCGGGCCGCGCTGGACGTACAGCACGACATGAGAGTCGCCCGCATGTTATGGGGCGACAAGGCCACCGTCATAAAGATCGACGTCCGAAAGTTTTTCTATTCCATTGACCGCGCTATTTTGAAAAGGCTCCTAGCAAAGCGGTTCAAGAAGCTCAAGAAAAAGCATCCGGAGCTCTATGAGGACCTCCTCCGCTTTTACCGGCTTCTTTGCAAGGTCATCGACTCGAGCCCAGAGGGCGAGACCGGCGTCCCATTGGGGAACGTCAGCTCTCAGGACTTCGCAAACATCACCCTCAACGAGCTCGATCAATTTTGCATCCGCTTTCTAGGAATAAGGCGCTACCGGCGATATGCTGACGACGTCGTCATCATCGCGCCCGATAAAGAGACCGCTAGAAAGTGGCTTGCACAGATCAAGGAGTTCCTCAATAAGGAGCTACACCTTGACGTCAACAGCAAGACTAAAATCTTCAAATTGCGGCAGGGCGTGAACGCCTACGGCTACAAGATCAGAGCGACCCACCTCGAAATTCGCACGGAGTCCAAGAGGAAAGCGAAACGGAGGATAAAGGCTATGATCGAAAAGCTGAGGGCGGGAAAAATGACGAGGAAGCAGATCAATCAAGAGGTCGGGTCCTGGCTCGGCTTCGCTCGCTGGGCGAGCTCCTACAACCTCGCAAGGAAAATCTACGCCCCCTACCGCTTTATACAAGTGGAAGGAGTGTTACCCTATGGCGCAATATCTCGGAACCGTACAGCTCGGCGGATTCTACAACAACGGCAGCATCTTAAAGCGCCCCACAAAGCCGTGGCGGCCTGACTCTGAGCCATACTCTGGATGTGGGGTCGGCGACATCCCTCAGATGTCGGGCAGCATGGCAAACTACAGCATCGGCGACACCCCCGCAGCCGCCGCGAATAAACTCCAATGGCACAAGATCAAGGACGGGAACAAGACCCTCCTCATTTGCGACCGCGTCATCCTCGTGTCTGTCTCGTGGGATGACCTCAACGGGCAGGGCTTTATCAGCGGAAAGAACATCCGTATCGACGGCGCGACGTACAAGTGCAGAGCACTCACGGGCGGCACGGGCCCCAGGACGTCGGACTGGTACTCGGGCGGGACACCTACGAACAACGAGTGGGACCGCTTTGTCACCCGCGAGGAGGTCATCACCGGGCTCCCGGCTCCGCTCTCCTCTGACCTGGACTCGAGCCTCGTCGCAACCGACAAGAACAGCAATCATAACCAATTCTGGAATTGGATGGGCGTATACTCCTGGTGTCAAGAAACATACTCCGGTAATGCGTCGCATCGTGCGGTTCGCGGCTGGGTGTCGGCCCGCTACTGGGGCGACAGCAATGCTACGGATCGGCACGTGAACGTCGGTTTTCGCCCCGTCCTTGAAGTCCTGAACACTGACCCTCTGATCTCTGACCAAGACCGTGATTTAGGAGACAAAAACTCCAATTTTACGATTGAGTACACCGTGGACGATGCAGACGCCGGGGACACCCTGACGGCGACGGAGTCGCTAGATGGGCAAACGACGAAGTCGTTTGCCCCGACGCGAAATTTGAAAAATAGTATAAATGTTCTAGTTGACGAGTTGAGCCTCGGCAAGCACACGGTCAAGGTCGTCGTCACGGATGGGCAGGGAGGAACAGCGACCCGGACGTGGAGCTTTACGCGGACAAACTCCGCCCCGACCATCAGCGGGACCGACTCCAACCTGGGCGACAAGAACCTGGGCTTTACCTACGAATACATCGTCAACGATGCAGACGGGGACGCCGTCAACGTGACGGAGGAGCTCAACGACACGGTCATCCGCACGATCAACAACGCCCCCAAGGGCGAGGCCCTGGGCGTGTCGATCACCTCCGCGATGCTCTACAAGCTCGACCTCAACTCCGTCAACACGATCAAGATCACGGCCACGGACGGCAAGGGAGGCACGAGCTACCGGCGACTCACTTTCAAGCGCACCAACAGCGCCCCGACCATCTCCGGGCAGGACACCGATCTCGGCCACAAGACCGGCAGCTTCGCCGAGGCGTACACCGTCAGCGACGTCGAGGGCGACAATGTGGTCGTCACGGAGTTCGTCGACGATAAGCAGATCAGGAGCTATCAAGCCACTCTCGGACAGGAGGTCACGATCGAGCTCACCCGGGAGATGTGGCTCACCCTCACGAATGGCAATCATCAGCTCAGGGTCGAGGCCGTGGACGGCAACTTCGCGACGTCTGTCCGGGTCTGGAATTTCTCCAAGACAGAGCGCGTCATCGCGTTCCAGCTCAAGGCCCCGGAGGAGACAGATGAGGCCGCGTCGAAGGTCCTCGTCACTCCGACATGGCACATTGAGGGCGCGACGGCCCTCGTGGAGGCTTGCAACAACGCCTTCGACGACGTCCCGACATGGGAGGACATCACGGCTATAGTCGCGATCAACCGCGTCTATAATTTCACCAACACGACCAAGACGGCGGACAAGTGGGGCGTGAATATCCGCTTCACGATCACCAAGAACGAGGGCTATGAGGGAGAGGTCTCTATTTCCGGCTTTGGAGGTGCTTACGAATGAGCGAAATTAACTATTTGACCCCGAAGCGGTCACTCAAGGAGCTCAACCGGGAGGCCCGGCGCTCCGACTCCGTCCAGGCCGTCGCCGAGCTCATGTTCGTCAAGATGGCGCAGGAGGAGCAGTTCGACGAGACGACGATCTCCGAGCATCCCGACCTCTTTGTCACGTGGACTGAGCACTGGAGAGGCAAGGCGGGCGACATCGTCCAGGATGAGGGCAAGCTCTACCGCTCCATCCATGACGTCAAGGACGCCGGACAGAACCGCAAGCCCTCGGAGACGCCCTCGATGTGGACACCGATCGGCGACCCCTCCGAGGAGTTCCCCGAGTGGTCTCAGCCGCTCGGAGCACATGACGCCTATGACCAAGGCGCGAAAGTGACCCACGGCGGCAAGAAGTGGGTCTCCACCGCTCCCGCCAATGTGTGGGAGCCGGGCGTCTACGGCTGGACTGAGTATGTCGAGCCCCAGACGCTCCAGGAGGAGCCCCAGGAGCCCACTGAGGGCCCCGGGGAGGCCCTGGAGGCATAACACCCCAGGCCGAGGCAAAAGGCGAGGGAGGGGCAGCGAAAGCCGCCCCTCCCGGGTCCTAAAAAGCCCGCCCCTTTACGCGGGCCGCTCCCCCTCTCGGAGGGCGGTCGGCGCAAGTGAGCGAGCTAGGAAATACTTCTAAGAATCGCGCTAATTTTTCTCAACTATCCTGTCCGCGTTTCTCAAAAATCGTGTCGCGCTACAAAAAATATCATGAATGAATACTACGCCCGGGATATTTCCAAAAAGCGTAAAATTGTGAATAAGCTCAAGGGCAACTCTGGTATCCCTTTATCACCGCCGCCCTACGGCTACATCAAAAACCCGGAGGACTCCCGTTTTTGGGTGATCGACCCGGAGGCCGCCGCCGTGGTGCGCCGCATTTATCAAATGGCCCTGGACGGCTACGGGCTGGCGGAAACCGCCGCCGCGCTGGAACGGGATGGGGTGTTCAATCCCACCTATTACTGGCGGAGCAAGGGAACCAGCCGGGGCGGTTCCAAGAGCACCGTGGAGCCTACCAAGTGGGGACATACCACCATCAAGAAAATCCTCACCTTGCAGGAGTATTGCGGCGACGTGATCAACTTCAAATCCTACTCCAAGTCCTACAAGATGAAGAAACGGATCGAGAACCCGGAGGAGAACCGGGCGATTTTCCTCAACGTCCATGAAGCCATTATAGACCGGGCCACCTGGGAAAAGGTGCAGAGCATGAAAAAGGGGACCCGCCGGAGGCGGCCCACTGTCACCCAGGAGCCCAGCGTGTTTTCCGGCTATCTGAAATGCCCGGAGTGCGGCGGCAACCTCAATTTCCACTTCAACCAGGGCAACCACGACATCAAATTCTTTAGCTGCCAGAACCACAATTCCGGCCTCCGCAAGTGCTCCAAGACCCACTATATCCGGCTGGAATTTCTGGAGCGGGTGGTGTTGTACGAGGTGAACCGGCTGGCCTGTTTCGCCAACGAGTACGAGGACGATTTCATCAAGGCCATGATGGGCTGTTCCGCGAAAGTGACGGAGAACGAGCGGGCCAGGAAGCAGCGGGAGTTGGACGGGCTTCTGGCGAGGGACAAAGAGCTGGACGGGCTATTTGAAAGGCTTTACGAGGACAACGTGAACCAGAAGATCAGCGACGCCCGATTTGCGAAGATGTCCCAGCGGTACGAGCAGGAGCAGGGGGAGAACGCCAAGCGGATCAAGGCGTTGCGGCTGGAGCTGAAAAAGAGCGAGGGCCAGCGGATGGACATTGACACGTTCCTTGCAACTGTCCGGCGGTACACCAACGCCACCGAGATTACCCGGCGCATGGTGGCGGAGCTGATCGACCATATTGACGTGTACCACGCGGAGAAGCAGGACGGCGTTACCACCCAGCATATCACCATCTATTACAACTGTATCGGCGCTTTCTCCGTCCCTGACCGCCGGAACATCCCGGCTGTGGAAATCACGATGGGGACAAGAAAGGGAGTAGCCGTCAGCTACTCCCGGTCGCGGATCGCCGTATAGGATTTTGAGCAAAAATAATGCGGAGTGTCCTCCGAGGATACTCAAATCCTATAAGGACACTCCGCATGGTCCGAGTGGCGGGATTTGAACCCACGGCCTCTTGGACCCGAACCAAGCGCGATACCAAGCTTCGCCACACCCGGATTTAGTTAGCTTAGCTATTATATTTGTTTTTCCCCTGCCTGTCAAGAGGAATATTCCTGATTTCTCCGGAATAGACTGACAAAAAACGGACAGGGGAGGGGCAGCCATGTACAGCCAGGGCACACAGGCAGTCAGCCACAGAAGGAACGTTCGATATTACAGCGCTTCGCCGGCCTCCCGCCGGCGGCGGGAGGCCCCCAGCCAGGAGCGGGTCCGGCTGCTCCAGCTGGCGGTCTGTCTGGCGCTGTTCCTGACCATTTTTCTTTGGAAAGGGGTGTTTCCCCAGAAGCTGGGGCAGGTGCGGGACGACCTTCTGGCCCTTATCACCACTGACCTGGACCTGCAGGGCACGCTGGCCGGGCTGGGGGAGTCCCTGGCCGGAGAAGGAACGGTGCTGTCGGAGCTCGGAAGCTTCTGCCTGGAGGTCTTTGGTGCCGAGCCCCGCGAGGAGCCGCCGGAGCCCGCCCCGCCGCTCCCGCCGCTGCCCGAGGGGGCGGGGCTGCTGGAGGATGAGCTGCATTTCCTTAGCCGGAGGTCCGATGCCGCAGCCCGTATTTCCCACTATGCCGACCTGACCCGGTACGGCCTGACGGCCGTCCCGGTGGAGCCCGCGCCGGAACCGGAACCGGAGCCGGAGCCCGCCCCACCGGAGGAGCCGGCCGCCGTGCCGGCGGTGGGGACAGTGATCTCGGTGTCCGACTACAGTGGCGAGCCGCTGCCCAATAACTACACCATGGACCGGCTGTCCCTGGGAGAGCTGGAGACGGTTACGCCGGTGATGGGACACCTCAATTCGGAGTATGGCTACCGGGACCACCCTATCAACGGCCGCTACCAGTTCCACGGCGGGGTAGATATCGGTGGCCAGAGTGGAGACCCCATTGGGGCCTTCGCCGCGGGGACGGTGGAATACACCGGCGAGGACGACTCCTACGGACTGTACCTCCAGCTAGACCACGGAAACGGTGTAAAGTCATTTTACGCACACTGCAGCAGGATCGTTGTGACCAAGGGGCAGGTGGTTGCGCTGGGGGAAAAGGTGGCCGAGATCGGCTCCTCCGGCTCCGCGACCGGGCCCCATCTCCATTTGGAGCTGAAATATAATAAAATGCACCTGAATCCCGTCTATTATGTGGACATTTTGGAGCAATGACGGGGCAGAGCAGGGTGGAGGTGACCGGCGGCTTTCTGCTGCTGGTGGCCTGGCTGAACTATCTGGACCGCTCCTTTGTGGTGCCGCTGGCCCTGGCCGCCTGTGGCGTCCACGAGCTGGGGCATATTTTTGTCATCCGCCGGATGGGCGGAGCCATAAAGGGAATACGCCTTACAGCAGTTGGGGCGGAGCTGATCCTGTCCCGCCCCCTGGGCTATTGGCAGGAGGGGCTGTCTGCCCTGGCGGGGCCGGGGGCCAATCTGCTGCTGGCCCTGATCTGCTGCAGCGGGAAGGGGGGGCTCACCTTTGCCGGCCTCAACCTGGCTTTGGCTCTGTTCAACCTGTTGCCGGTGGGGCGGCTGGACGGAGGGCGGGCCCTCCGCTGCACCCTGGCCCTGCTGGCCGGCCCGGAGCCGGCGGAACGGCTGGCCGGCTGGCTGGACGGTCTGTGTACCGTCGCAGCCCTGGGGGCCGGGCTCTTTCTGGCGGTGTTCCGGGGAAATTATACCCTGCTGCTGGTGGCAGTTTGGCTGCTGGCCCTGCTTTTCCGAAATATTTCCCCATTTCCCAGAAATAAAGCTTGCCAGCGGGGCCGGAAAAAGGTACAATAGCTTTTACGTTTTACGGATGAGCTGGGGGTAACATGATGAACCGTACCTTGGAATATATCCTGCCAAAAGTGCAAAAGCCGGCCCGGTATACCGGCGGAGAGTACAACGCCGTGGTCAAGGACAAGCGGGAGGTAGACATCCGCTATGCCCTGTGCTTTCCCGACACCTACGAGATCGGCATGTCCAATCTGGGCTGCCGCATCCTCTATGGGGTGATGAACCAGCGGCCAGACGTGTGGTGTGAACGCTGCTTCGCCCCCTGGGGGGACATGGAGGAGGAGATGCGTAGGGAGGGCCTGCTCCTCTACGGCCTGGAGAGCGGCGACCCCATCGCCGACTTTGATATCATCGGCTTCTCTCTGGGCTACGAGATGGCCTATACCAACGTGCTCAACATGCTGGACCTGGCGGGTCTGGCTCTGCGCAGCGCCGACCGGCCGGACTTCTCACCGCTGGTTGTGGCGGGGGGGACCTGCTGCTACAACCCGGAGCCTTTAGCCCCCTTTGTGGACTTCTTTGTCCTGGGGGAGGGGGAGGAGGTCACCCTGGAGTACATCGACCTCTACCGTCAGGCCCGGGACGAGGGCTGGTCCAAGGAGGAGTTCCTGCTGGAGGCGGCCAAAATCGAGGGAATCTATGTGCCCTCCCTCTATGAACCGGTGTACCGCCCGGACGGCACGCTGGAGTCGGTTGACATAAAGCCTGGGAGCGGCGCCATGGAGACCGTGACCAAGCGGATCGTCCAGGACATGGACAAGGCCTATTTCCCGGTAAAAACCATCATCCCCTCCACCGAGATTGTCCACGACCGGGTGATGCTGGAGCTGTTCCGGGGCTGTATCCGGGGGTGCCGGTTCTGTCAGGCGGGGTACGCCTACCGGCCGGTGCGCTCCCGCAGTCCGGAGCTGCTGGCGAAATACGGCAAGGAAGCCATCGAGGATTCGGGCTACCAGGAGATGACCCTGTCCAGCCTGTCCTCCACCGATTACCCCGACCTTCTCCCCCTGTGCGACGACCTTCTGGACTACTGCGCCCCCCGGGATATCGGGCTGTCTCTGCCCTCCCTGCGGGCGGACACCTTCTCCATGAGCCTGATGGAGCGGCTCCAGCGGGTGCGCCGGGGCGGGCTCACCTTTGCCCCCGAGGCGGGCACCCAGCGGCTCCGGGACGCCATCAACAAGAATCTCCGGGAGGAGGACCTGCTCACATCCTGCCGCACTGCCTTCGCCGGGGGGTGGAGCGGGGTGAAGCTCTACTTCATGCTGGGCCTGCCCACCGAGACCGACGAGGATGTGCTGGGCATCGCTGACCTGGCCCGAAAGGTCTACTTCACCTGGCGGGAATACTCCCCCAATAAGGCCAGAGGCGTGCGGATCACCGTGTCCACCTCCTGGTTTGTCCCCAAGCCCCACACCGCCTTCCAGTGGGAGGCGCAGATCCCTGTGGAGGAGTACCAGCGGCGGGTGAACCTGCTCCGGGACGCCTTGAAGCGGGACAAGTCCATCACCTACAACTGGCACGACCCCCAGACCAGCTATCTGGAGGCCATCCTGTCCCGGGGGGACCGCCGCCTGGCCGACGTGCTGGAGTGGGTGTGGGCCCACGGGGGGAAGATGGATTCCTGGACCGAGTATTTTGACTACCAGCGCTGGCTGGACGGCCTGGCCGCCTGCGGGCTGGACGGGGGCTTCTACGCCCACCGGGAGCGGGGGAGAGGTGAGGTCTTCCCCTGGTGCCGGCTGTCCACCGGCGTGAGTACCGATTTTCTGTGGCGGGAGCGGGAGGCGTGCTACCAGTCGGTCACCACTCCCGACTGCCGCACCCGTTGCTCCGGCTGCGGGGCTAATAAGCTGTTGGAAGGGGGGAGGACCTGTGGCTGACCGGTTGTTGTTCACCAAAACGGGACGAGCCCGGTACATCTCTCACCTGGACCTGATGCGCACCTTCCAGCGGACCTTTTCCCGGGCGAAAATCCCCATCAAGCACACCGAGGGCTTCAATCCCCACCCCTTTGTGTCCATCGCCCTGCCCCTGTCGGTGGGCTTCTCCAGCCAGTGCGAGATTCTGGAGTTCGGCCTGCTGGAGGGGACAAGCCATGAGGAGGTGCCGGAGCGGCTCACCGCCGCCATGCCCGAGGGTATCATTGTCCACCGGTGCTATCCGGCGGAGCGGAAGTTGAAGGAATTGCGTTATGTCAACTACATCATGACCTTCGACTACCCCGAGGGCCGGCCCCAGGAGACCGAGCCCGCCATGGCTGCCCTGCTGGGCCGGGAGAGCCTGGTGGTAAAGAAGAAGTCCAACAAGGCCAAGGCAGGCTTTACAGAGGTTGACATAATTCCGCTAGTCCGCAGCTGGCGCATGGAGTGCCAGAGCGACACCATGATGGTGGACCTGGTCACCTCCGCCCAGAACCCCGGCCTCAATCCTGACCTGATCCGGGCCGCTTTTTGTGCCGAATACCCGGAATATACCCCCGATTTCGTCACCTTCCACCGCCGGGACGTGCTGGACGGGGAGGGGAAGGCATTCCGGTAACGAGAGAGGAGAAATATGATGTATACCTATGAATGTGAATCGGTTCGTGGCGAAAGCGATTTATTTGGATGGGAAATAGAGGATTATCAGAGCGTGATTGCTCGACGGGCACAGGAGGGCTGGCGGTATGTAGGATTTGTCCCGGTTAAGCAGTCGGGACACGGCGTCATCAGTAAAATGGACCTGATTTTTGAGAAAGAGGTGTAAAAAATGGAGAAACCTACCCAGCACAGTCTGACCTGGACAGTGGACGACACCATGACCGCCAAGCGCATCGGCACGGCGGGAGCTAAAATTTTGTCCACCCCCAACATGCTGGCCCTGATGGAGGCCTGCGCCCTGGAGCTGGCCCAGGCGTATCTGGACGAGGGTGTCACTACCGTAGGGGCCGAGGCCCATGTCCGCCACCTGGCCCCCACCCCCGTGGGCATGAAGGTGACCGCCACCGCCACCCTGCGGGAGATCGAGCGGCGGAAGATGTGGTTTGACATCGAGGTCCACGACGAGAAGGGCAAGTGCGGCGAGGGCTCCCACCTGCGGATCATGGTGCCGCAGAAGGACCGCAGCCAGAGCTGACGCGGCACTGTCTGGCGGGCCCGGACAGCACAGCCGGAAACACAAAAACAGGGAGCCAGTCCGGCTCCCTGTTTTTTCCATAATTCCGCCTTGCGTCCAGCCAGTATGTCCACCGCGTCATTTTGTCAGTAATAATACAAAAAACTGCTTGCGCATACGGTCGAAATAGTGTAAAATATGCTTACGAGACAGCAGAAGCATAAAAGGCAGGGCGTGAGGGAGTACCAGTCCCCCACACCCCTATGCAGGAGGCCAGCTAAGCCCGTGTCCCACACAGCAGAAATTTTCTGCGCCCAAAGCCCATTATAACGGTTTTCCCGGCAATAATCAATGGGGAAATCAATGGCTTGTGTGCGTAGCTTCGGCGGTGTAGGGATTTACAACCCCTGCGCCGCTTTTGTTGTCTTGATGGGAACGCCTACGGGGGCCGGGAAGTCCCACCCCCAAGGGCTGAACCATTAAGACAGGGGAAACCCTTATAAAAACAAAGGAGAGAACATTATGAGCAAAAAATTCCTATCCCTTGCGCTGGCCCTGGTGATGTGCCTGGGCCTGACTGTCCCAGCATTTGCAGAACCAGCCTTCGGCGGTGCTGGAATTGGAGGTAATGGAGGCATCCCCAAAGAGGAACGATTGAAAGCAGACGTTATCCTTGAGGGCTATCTGCGCACCGAATATGTCAAGATAGATGAAAACTCTTTCCCGATGGCTCTGGATGAAAACTCTTTCTTGGCGGTTCAGGTGGTGAAGGACGGCTCCAACGTGAGGGTGGAGTGTCCGGGCGTGGAACAGCTTGTGGACAAGGAGCGCAGCTTAGCTGTAGTTGCCTACGAATATGCGGATACAGGGCTTTACGGTTCCATGTGGTGGGATTCGCCAGCAAGTTTCTTGGATGGTATGGGTTCCGAATTGGGTCCTGAATTTCAAGTAGACACATCCCCAAAGACCTTTGCGGCAACATCGGCGGCCGCCCCTAAATTTATCTTCGCAATCGTTGACGACAACGACTACGATGGCTATTCCTCCTACGTTGAAGTGGAAGAAAGCGTTTACTGGATGAGCGAGAGCGGTTACGCACAGCTTGCGCCGGAGTTTAAGGGAACTCCTGGGCCAGGTAGCAAAATCATAGGGACTGTCGGGCCGGATAAGCCCACCCAGCCCACCGTTCCCACTGTGGGCGGCTTCACCGATGTGAAAACGGGCGACTACTTCGCCGAGCCGGTGCTGTGGGCGGTAGAAAAGGGAATCACCGCTGGCACCAGCGAGACCACATTCTCGCCCAACGAAAACTGCTCCGTGGCGCAGATTTTGTCCTTCCTATGGCGGGCCAACGGCTCCCCCAAGCCCACGACAGCCAATCCTTTCTCCGATGTAAAGAGCGGCGACTATTACGCAGACGCCGCCGCCTGGGCTTATGAAAAGGGAATGGTCTCCGGTACTGCCTTCGGCGGGAACACCCCTTGTACCCGGAGCATGGCGGTAACGTATATGTGGAAAGCGGCCGGCAGTCCCAGCGCCAAGGCTGCCAGCTTTGCGGACGTCTCCGCCGGAGCGGACTATGCCCAGGCCGTGGCCTGGGCCGTGGAGCAGGTAATAACGTCGGGAACCTCCGCCACCACCTTCTCCCCGGACAGCGTCTGCACCCGCGGACAGATCGTGTCCTTCCTCTACCGGGGACTGGAAAAATAAGCTGAAATTTTAGAGATAGACATAGGAAAATTTATCCCGGAAACCTCTTGACAACGGCATGGGGAATGTGGTAACATGCCCCATACAACAAAGGGGAGTAGTCGGCGCGCCTTTTCCGGCGCGTGGCGCCAGTCAACAAGCATGTGTGGCCCGTGAGGCCGCTCTGGCTGTGCCTGAAATGACCAGACCTGCGTTCCGAGCTTCGGAGCGCAGGTCTTTTTTGATAGATACCCACAAAAATGGAAAGGATATAGAAAAAAGGAGTGCAAGAAAATGGATTTTTCATTTCTCTGGCAGGGACTGCTGTCCATCACCTGGCAGCAGCTGGTGATGTATGTCATCGGCGGGCTGCTGATCTATCTGGCCATCGAAAAGGGCTTCGAGCCGGCTCTGCTTATGCCTATGGGCTTCGGAGCCATTTTGGTGAACCTTCCTCTGTCCGGGGTGGTGAACCAGTTCAGCGCGGGGATAGGGGAGACCCCGGGCATCATACAGTGGCTCTTTGAGGTGGGTATCGAGGCCAGCGAGGCCATGCCCCTGCTGCTGTTTATCGGCATCGGAGCCATGATCGACTTCGGCCCCCTGCTGGCCAACCCCAAGCTGTTCCTGTGCGGCGCGGCCGCCCAGGCAGGTATCTTCCTCACCATTATCATTGCTGTTCTGCTGGGCTTTGACCTGAAAGACGCCGCCTCTATCGGCATTATCGGCGCGGCGGACGGTCCCACGTCCCTGTTGGTGTCCCAGACGCTGAAATCCAATTTTGTGGGGGCCATCGCCGTGGCGGCCTACTCCTATATGGCCCTGGTGCCCATCATCCAGCCCTTCGCCATCAAGCTGGTAACCACTAAGAAGGACCGGGCCATGAAAATGCCCTATAAGCCCCAGGGCGTCACCCGGCGGATGCGGATTCTGTTCCCTATTGTGGTGACAGTGATCTCCGGGCTGGTAGCTCCCGCCTCGGTGGCGCTGGTGGGCTTCCTCATGTTCGGCAACCTGGTCCGGGAGTGCGGCGTGCTGTCCACCCTGTCCAACACCGCCCAGAACGACCTGGCCAACCTCATCACCCTGCTGCTGGGCATTACCATTTCCTTCTCCATGAAGGCGGACCAGTTTGTCCGGCCTGAGACCTTTATGATTATGGGCCTGGGTCTGGTGGCCTTCGTGCTGGATTCCGTAGTGGGCGTGCTGTTCGTCAAGGTGCTGAATATCTTCACCCCCAGCAACAAAATCAACCCCATGGTGGGCGCGGCGGGCATCTCCGCCTTCCCCATGTCCTCCCGGGTCATCGAGAAGCTGGGCCAGGAGGCCGACAGCCAGAACCATCTGCTGATGCACGCCATTGCCGCCAATGTGTCCGGACAGATCGCCTCGGTGGTGGCCGGCGGCGTGGTGCTGCAATATTTTGCCAATCTGGGCTGACAGGAGGAAAACGCAATGAATGAGAATTTAATGCAAGCCCTGGAGATGTTGGGGCAGGGGATGCTGGGTATCTTCGTGGTGCTGGGCATCATCGCTCTGCTGGTGGTGCTCATGCAGAAGCTGGGCGGAAAGAAGTGACGCAGTACCTGTAATGTAAAATAACCTTACAGCCAATCAGCCACCAAATCAGACAGTCCGG
>Ga0209694_1001183_pt1 | contig 30945 bp, 30 predicted proteins | sample GluameincwithD2O_FD_187499 | JGI IMG/M metagenome (GOLD analysis project Ga0209694, IMG submission 187499) | Mouse cecum microbial communities from Vienna, Austria - Glucosamine amended microcosms incubated with D2O (SPAdes) (version 2) | ecosystem: Host-associated > Mammals > Digestive system >... | reverse complement strand
AAAATATTTGTTCCCCATATCATTTCATCTCTTTCCTTTCTGTTTATATTATACAACGACAAAAAGACCCTACAAAGTAGAATCTACACCTTTTTTTATTCGTGTCTACTTTATAGGGTCTATTTTATTTTGGGGATTACTTTTATTTTTTTTATTTTGTGATAAACTAGTATGTAGGTGATTAAAATGAAAAACAAGCAATTGGTAGAAGTGTTGCTAGATAAGAAGTATACGATAAGCTGTGCCGAAAGCTGTACTGGAGGATTGCTAGCCTCTAGTATTGTAGAAGTTCCTGCTGCATCACAGGTATTTAATATGTCCTTTGTAACCTATGCTAATGAGGCAAAGGTGGCTTTGGTTAATGTATCTAATGCTACGATTGAAACCTTTGGAGTAGTTAGTGAGCAGGTAGCCAAGGAGATGGCAATTGGCTGTGCTAAAAAGGCAAATGCTAATATAGGAGTAGGAATCTCGGGGATTGCTGGACCAACGGGAGCTACTGCAACGAAGCCCATTGGTATGGTATGTTTTGGCTTTTTTATTAATGGAGAAACATTTACCTCTACTATGCAATTTGGAGATATAGGAAGAACAAAGGTTAGAGAGGCTTCCGTTAATTATGTGATCGATCAATTACTTTATCAGCTTACCTAAGTATGAGCTGATTTTTTTCATTTTAGTTTAAATTTTTTGTCGATATTTTAAATAGAATGTGATACAATACTAAACGATGTATGGAGGGCCTTATGAAACCAATTTTAATTGCGATAGCTGGTGGAACAGCAAGTGGAAAAACAACAGTAGTAGATGAAATTATTAATCACTTTCAATCTGAAGATGTGGCAGTCATTTGTCAAGATAATTATTATAAATTACAGGATGATATCCCCTTAGAGGCAAGAAGAAAAATTAATTATGATCATCCAAACTCCTTTGATTTGGATTTATTATATGAAGATTTATCTAAGTTAATTGAAGGACAAACTATATATTGTCCAGTATATGATTTTAAAGAGCATAATCGTAAGAAATATGAAACGAAAGAAATTAATTCTACAAAGGTTATAATTTTAGAAGGTATAATGGCTTTATATGATTCTAGAATTCGTTCCCTAAGTGATATTTTAATTTATGTAGAATCTGATCCTGATATACGTTTTATAAGGAGATTGAAAAGAGATATACATGAGCGTGGTAGAGATTTAGATAGTGTTATCATGCAATATTTAAGCACAGTGAAACCAATGTATGATGAATATATTGCTCCAACAAAGCGTTATGCTGATATTATTATTCCTAATGATACAAAGCATGATGTTGCAATTGAAATTTTAGCTGCAAAAATAAAGGATATTTTGAAATAGGTTATATTGAATTATAGGAAAAATGTCTTATCAATATGTCGTTTATTGACAAAAAAATAATTTTCTCTTATAATAAGGTTTAGTATTTGAGGAGGGGAATATATGAATAAGGTTAAAGAACGTTGCCTACAGGATAAATATGCAAAGTTTTATTATGCCTCAAACCGCATGTTTTTTGAAATAAAAATTATCCGTATCATTCTCTATGTTCTTGCAATTGTACCAGTGATTATTACTATATTGCCACAAATTAAATCAAATCCAGCTTCTAATGTAACTTGTACTATTATATCCTTTGCCATCACTTTAATAAATGAATCTACATCCTCTTTTATGAATCGTCATAAGGATAGTGCGATATATTTGTTGCAGCTATATGAAACTGGAGTCTGTGGCACTCCATTTTCAAAAATAGAATATGATCGTGAGCTGACGAATGAATTAAATGAATTGGCAATAAGAAGAGGACTTCCTAAGATGCAAAGTGAAGATAAATATGAGGCATTTAATGTTCCAAAGGATGTTCCAGATGAATATAGCTATATGTATATTTGTAGAATTCATGCGGCAACAAATAAGTATCTTTTGAGTCGTATCATTTATATTTATTTCTTTATTTTAATGGCTATTGTTGCTATTTTCGTAGGAGCTATTTTTCTTAAACAGGAAACTAGCCAGTATCTAATCCTCATTATTGGGTTTTATCCTTTAATTAGTCCTATTATAAAGGATTTAAATAGTGGAAAAGAATGTATGCATGATTGTACAAAAGTAAGTGCTGATATAGATAATTTCTTTGCTGATGGAGATGCTTCCTTAGAAAGATTAGCAAGAATGCAATACTACGTTCAGCAAATTGAATTTGAAATGTATTCTAGTCGTCCTACAATATATAAGCTATTTAAAAAAATATTTAACAGAGGAGTAGAAGTCCTACAGGGTGGAGTAACAGAAAGATTTGAAGCTTCCATTGTAGAGCTTAAACAAAAATCTTTAATCAATAAAGGTATTTTATCTATTCCAAAGGGAAAATCTTTAATCACACAAAAAGAATATGATTTAGAAAAGCTGAAAAAATTGGAAAAAGAGATTAAAGTAATTAAAACGAAAACAACGGCAGTAAAACCTACGGATAAAGTCTCAACAATAAAGGTCAATTCTGCACCCTCTACTGCTAAATCAGATAAAAGCTTGATTAAATCTAAAGCTAGCATAGCTACAAATACAAAAAAATCTAAGAAATAGATTTTTTTCTTGTAACTTCGTCAAAAAAAAGGTATAATACTAATGTCCATAAAGAGAAGATGAGAGACAAGCTCGATGACTCTTCAGCAACCTTTTAGGTAAGGTGCTAATGCTTGTATGATGGTGCATAACGAAAGAAATGAAGAAGCCATCATTACGATGGCTTTTAAAATTCAACAAAGGAAAGGAAGGGAACATATGATAGCAAGCATTGTTGTGGACATAGCTGCAAAACAGGTAAATCAAACCTTTGACTATATGGTTCCTGACTTTTTAGAACCTATTCTTAAGGTTGGATATCGGGTTCGTGTTATTTTCGGAAATCGAACTGTGATGGGCTTTGTGGTTGCTATAAAGGAGAAAACTTCTTTTAGAAAAAAGTTGAGAGAGATTAGCGATATTGTGGATGTCTATCCTGTGCTAAATGAAGAATTTGTAGAGTTAGCTAAATTCATTACGGAGAATAATTTTTCCTATTATGCTGTAGCCTTGCAGACAATGATTCCGACAGCGCTTAAAATTAAATATAGAAAAACCGCTAGAATTCTTGAGGAGACAGAAGAGCTAAAGCCAATTTTTCAAGGAAAAAAGGAAATCGAACTTGATCATAGATCACCAGAAGAGCTAAAGGTGATTTATACGGCTCAAAGGCAAGGTAAAGTCTCTTTAGATACTAAGCTTAAGAAAAATAGAAATGAAAAGAAATTAGACTATATCTATGTGAAGGATGTTACCAAAAAGCCCTCTAGTCGTCAAGGAGAAAAGCTATTAAGCTATTTACTTGAATTGGAAGAAGCAACGCCTATGCCGATGCTCTTAGAACATACAGGCTTTTCTAAAAGTGTAATTCATACCTTACTAGAAAGAGGAACACTTGGGTTATTTACAAAAGAAGTTCTTCTTTCTCCAGAGCCTCAGGGTATTTCTCCTAAGGCCTATACGCTAAATCAAACTCAGCAAGCTTGCTATGAGAGAGTAAACTTTGAACATAGTAAAACCTATTTATTATATGGAGTAACAGGAAGTGGAAAGACGTTATTATATATATCCTGGATTAAGGATGTATTGGCTAAGGGAAGGCAAGCCCTATTATTAGTTCCAGAAATCTCACTTACTCCCCAAATTACAGCTATTTTTCAAAGCTATTTTGGTTCTTCCGTGGCTATATTACATTCAAGATTATCTATGTTTGAACGGTATAGTCGTTGGAAAAGCATTTTACAGCATGAGGTTCAAATTGTTATAGGCGCTCGTTCTGCTGTTTTTGCTCCATTAGATAATTTAGGAATTATCATAATAGATGAAGAGCATGAGCCATCCTATATACAAGAAAATAATCCGAAATATAATGCAATAGAAATCGCAGCTCTTAGAAGTAAAAGGCACATATGTCCATTGATATTAGGAAGTGCTACTCCCAATGTTTGTGACTATTACAAGGCAATAGAAGGAGAATATGAGCTTTTGCATCTACCAAATCGAGCAAATCAAAAAGAAATGCCTAGAAAGCAGCTTGTAGATATGACGGAAGAATTAAAAAAAGGAAATAAATCTGTTTTTTCTAATCTTTTAAAGGAAACCCTATTAGCTGTATTTAAAAGAAAAGAACAATCCATACTATTTTTAAATCGTCGTGGACATTCCTCTTTTGTCATGTGTCGAAGCTGTGGTGAGGTTGTGAAATGTCCACATTGTGATATATCTCTTACCTATCATTCCTATACGAATACATTAGAGTGCCACTATTGTGGACATAAGCAATTAAATGTGGAAAGCTGTCCTGCTTGTGGAAGCTCTAAGATTCGTTTTGTAGGTAGTGGAACGGAGAAGGTTATGGAGGAAATTCAAAATTTAATTCCAGAGGCCAAGGTTTTGCGTGTGGATTTAGATACGACCAAAAAGGTAATTGACTATGAAGCTGCCTTTCAGCAATTTAAGAATCATGAGGCTGATATTATGGTCGGAACGCAAATGATTGCTAAGGGATTAGATTTTGCGGATGTAACTTTAGTGGGGGTCATCAATGCCGATTTAGCCTTGCATTATCCTAGCTATGACTCTAATATGACGGCCTTTAATTTGATTGAACAGGTTTCTGGTCGAGCAGGTAGAGGAGAAAAAAAGGGAGAAGTAATTATCCAAACCTATCAACCTAAGCACTTTGTTTTAGAAACAGCATTACATAATGATTATGATGGCTTTTTCAAAAGAGAAATTGAGAATAGACGAATTACAGGGATGCCTCCTTTTTCCTTAGCTTTAGTGATTCAAATAGAATCATTAGATGTCCATCTAGCAAGAACTGAAGCCTATCGTATGCTTCAAGCGCTAAAGGATGCTGCTAAGGAAAGTGAAATTTTAGGACCAGCTGAGGCCTTTCCATTTCGTAGAAATGATTATTATCGCTTTACCATTCAGCTTAAGGTAAAGGAAGATAGAATTTTAGATAAGATTAAAGAGATCTATCCTTTATATCAAAATAATTCTAATGTGAATATTAAAATTACTAAATTGTAGTTATGGAGGATTTTTATGAAACTTATATTTATGGGGACGCCTGATTTTGCAGTCCCAATTTTAGAAGCCTTACATGAAAAATATGAAATAGTATTGGTGATTTCTCAACCCAATAAGATAAAAAAGAAAAATACTTTTTTAGATACCCCTGTTGCAGCATGTGCGAAAAGGTTAGGATTACCCTTGTTTCAGCCTCAAAAAATAGGAGAAGCTCATGCGTATTTGAAAACCTTTGGTGCAGATGTTTTGGTTACAGCGGCCTTTGGGCAGTATGTTCCCTCAAAGGTTTTATCCCTATTTAAAAAAACAATTAATGTTCATGGCTCCTTGTTGCCAAAATATCGTGGTGGAGCACCTATACAGCGCGCTATTATAAATGGCGAAACAGAAACAGGTATCACTATTATTGAAATGGCAAAAAGACTAGATGCAGGCTTAATGTATGCAAAGCGTGCCTGCCCAATTTTAGATACAGATACCTCAAGTACTCTTTTTGAGAAGTTATCCCTTTTAGGTAGAGATCTTTTATTAGAGGTGCTAGAAGACATCTATACGGGGAAATGTGTGGGAGTATCACAGGATGAAGCTGCTGCAACATATGCTCCAAACCTTATGCCAGAAGAGGAGTATATTGATTTTAATAAGCAGGCAAAGGATATTGTAAATCAAATTAGAGGCTTATCCTTAGAGCCTGGAGCAACCATTCTTCTTAAGGATACCAAGCTTAAGGTATTCCAAGCCTCAGTGGTTTTAGAAAACTCAAGCACTCCACCAGGAACTATAATATCCTTGAAAAAGAAAATTCTTATTAAGGCAGCTAAAGACGCAGTTTCTTTGGAACTAGTTTTAGTCCCAGGGAAAAAAATGATTTCGGCTAAGGATTTTGTAAATGGACAAAAAATATTGCAAGAGTTTGATGTTATTTAATGTCGAATATGATATAATATAAAAAAATGGAGGTGGTATTATTGTCATTAAAAAACAAAATAAAAAACACTAAGTTTTTTAACAATGCTTTTGGTTTTGAGAGTGGAATAGATATTGCCAATGATACCCAGGTTCTCTATCGAAAAAATATTGTTATTAAAAATATAATATTTTTATCTAATATTGTTTTTACGCTTATATTCACTTTGCTTTCTATCGGAGAGAATAGCAATTTGATTCTTGCAATTCTGCTTGGTATTGTTACCTTTGTTCTGAATATGTATTTGAAAAGTAGTATAAATAAAAATCCTGAGGATGATACCTCGCAAAAAATTGCAAGCTATTTGTCTTGCTTTTATATGCTAGCACTTGCAATAGTGATTTATATAAAGCTGAAATATGGAGAAATAGAATATTTAAAGGAATGTGGCTATATTTTACTTTATTATTCTTTGGCGGTATGCTCCTTTTACCAAAATAAAAGGCTGTTAAAGACAGTTTTTGCTTGGACGTTAATCATAGTTACAATATTACATTTTATTGTCACCTATAATATTGTTGGTGATGAAATGGCTAAGGATATATATAAATTTTTCAAGGAGTTTTTTACAGGAGAGCCCTTTAGGGATATTCTCTTAAGAACCTTACTGCTCTGTATTTATATGCTAGTACTTTATTGTATAGTATCTATGAGTGGGTATATGCAAGAGGAAAGAAAAAAAGAATTGGTAAAGCGAAGAGAGGTTCAAGAGGATTTTACAAATGTTGTAACTAAAATATTTGATATCACTCTTGATACTTCTTCTAGGAGTGAGGAGGACAAGCAAAATGTTTATATTGTATCTGCAATGGCAAAGCGCTTAGCCGAATTGTTAAGCTTACCACAAAATGAGATAGATATGATTGAAACAACAGCAAAAATCCATATAGAACAGAGCGTTAAATTTGTTCCTGGAGAAAATATGAATGAGGATGAGAAATATAGTCTTTTGAAGGAACAAACCAATTTAGGAAGTATCATAATATCAAGGTTGCAGCTAGAGCGGAAATGTGAAACCATTATTCGTTCTACCTTTGAAGGCTCGGATACAAATCAATTTATATCAAGAATGAATTCAATTCAAAATGAGGCATCTGCCCAAATAATATTATTATGTGAGCTTTATGCTACGATGCGTAGTGTTAAGTCCTATAAAAAGGCTTATAATCACAAGGTAACTATGCAATATATGAGTGAGCATTTTAGCGTTTATTTTAATGGAGAAATCTTTGAACGCTTTGAAAGATTTAAGGACGAATTTGAAAAAATATATGATGGAAATGAAGGAGAAGATTATGACTTATCATTATGAAACAACGGGCACATGCTCAAAAAAAATATCATTTGAATTAGACGATGCAGGTAACCTACACAATGTTAGCTTTATGGGAGGATGTAATGGGAATTTAAAAGCAATTGCCAAGCTAGTGGAAGGAAAGCCTGCTGAGGAGGTTATTCGACTTTTAGAAGGAAACACCTGTGGACCTAGACCAACCTCTTGTGCTGATCAGCTTGCAAAAGCGATAATGGAGGCTAAACATGCGTAGATTTTTCACTTCAGAGTCTGTAACAGAAGGACACCCAGACAAGATAGCAGATCAAATATCTGATGCAATTTTAGATGACGTATTAGCTCATGACCCAGAAGCAAGAGTTGCATGTGAAACGATATGTACCACAGGCCTTGTTATGGTGTTTGGAGAAATGACAACAAATCATTATGTTGATTTACAAAAAATAGTTCGTAAAACGGTGGCTGACATTGGATATACTAGAGGTAAATTTGGCTTTGATGCCGATAACTTGTCTGTGTTATCAGCAATCGATCCTCAATCCCCAGATATCGCCCTTGGTGTGGATGAGACTAAGGACCATGAACAGGGAGCTGGAGATCAAGGACTTATGTTTGGCTATGCCTGCAATGAAACAGAGGAATATATGCCACTTGCCATTACTATGGCTCATAAGCTTGCTAAGCGCTTAACGGATGTTCGTAAAAATAATACTTTACCATATTTACGACCAGATGGAAAAACGCAGGTAACTGTAGAATATGATGAGACTGGAACGCCTTTAAGAATAGATACTATTTTAATTTCTACACAGCATTCTTCTGAAATAGATATGAAAACCTTAGCTGAGGATATTAAAAGAGAAGTTGTAGATTTTATAGTGCCTGCTTCTTTAGTGGATCAAGACACGAAATATTTATTTAACCCTACGGGAAGATTTGTGGTGGGAGGTCCAGCTGGAGATTCTGGTTTGACGGGCAGAAAGATAATCGTAGATACTTATGGTGGTTCAGCGCCACATGGAGGGGGAGCATTTTCAGGAAAGGATCCCTCTAAGGTAGATCGTAGTGCCTCCTATATGGCGAGATACATTGCTAAGAATATAGTTGCTGCTAACCTGGCACAAAGATGTCAAATTCAATTGTCCTATGCGATAGGAATTGCCTTACCAACCTCTGTTTTAATTGATACCTTTCATACATCTACTGTCAGTGAGGATGCGTTAATAGAGGCAGTGAAGAAGATATTTCCTCTAACTCCTAAAGGAATTATTTCTTGCTTAGATTTAAAGCGTCCAATTTACCAGCAAACAGCTGCATATGGACATTTTGGTAGAAATGATATAGACCTTCCTTGGGAAAAATGTGATAAAGTTGAAGAATTACAAAAGTTCTTCAGGAAATAATATTGTATTTTTGGTACTTTTTGTATATAATTATCTCATAAGATTAAACGATATAGGAGGTCTAAAATGTTCGTTTATGGTTTAAATTTAAATACAGGAGCTCTAATTGGTATTATTGTGGCTGTAGTAATTTTATTAATTATTATAGGTATTGTTGGATGGTATATTTCTACTAGAAATAGATTTATTCGTTTAGAACAAAATGTAGAAAGCTCTGAATCAAGAATTGATGTTTATCTAACCAAGCGTTTTGATTTATTAACAAAGATGTTAGATACTACTAAAGGATATATGAAGCATGAAAAGGAAACATTGATTGATGTAATTGAAATGCGTAATCCAGGAGCTAAGGCATCTTTACAGGAGAAGGCTCAATTTAATGAGCAGATGAATGAGGCAGCTAAGCAGCTAAATCTTGTTGTAGAGCGTTATCCTGAATTAAAGGCTGATAGAATGTTTGATAATTTACAAAATTCAATTTCAGAGGTAGAAGAAAATCTTCAAGCAGCAAGAAGTAATTTTAATTCTAATGTTAAAGATTTCAATCAAGCCATATTACAATTTCCTGCATCCTTGGTTGCTGGTTCAAAATATACTAAAAAGGAATATTTTGAGGCAGAGGCTTCTAAAAAGCAGGATGTTAAAATGGAGTTTTAATAAGAGATGAGCTTTACTTTTATAGTAAAGCTCTTTTTAGGTAAAGTAAGATGAACAAGTATGAACAATTAAAGAATATCATTAATGAAAGCAAAAGTATTGTCATTTTTTCAGGTGCAGGGATTTCTGTTCCCTCTGGCATTCCTGATTTTCGTTCCTCAAATGGTTTATATACAGAGGAGTTTGGACAGTATTCTCCAGAAGAAATTATTTCGCATTCTTTTTTTATAAAAAATCCCACTTTGTTTTATAAATTTTATGGTAGTAAGATGGTCTATCGTGAGGCTAAACCTAATTTGGCTCATCTATGTTTTGCTAAAATGCCAAATGTTAAAGCTGTAGTTACGCAAAATATTGATGGCTTACATCAGATGGCAGGTAGCAAAAATGTTCTTGAGCTTCATGGAAGTGTGCATAGAAATTATTGTATGAAGTGTCATAAATTTTATCCTTTGAAAGAGATTGATGTAAATAAGCCTTGTTATTGTGACTGTGGTGGTATGATTAAGCCAGATGTTGTGCTTTACGAGGAGCCCTTAGATGAGGAAATTGTGTATAAGGCAATAGAGGCGATATCTAAGGCAGATACGTTAATAGTTGTTGGAACCTCTTTGGTTGTATATCCTGCTGCCTCTTATTTGCGATACTTTCGAGGAAAACATTTGATTCTCATCAATAAATCTCCAACCTCCTATGACTCTTTAGCAGAGCTTGTATTTAATGAGGATGTTATAGAAGTAATGAAACAAATAGAAAAGTGAAAAAAGGGGTGAAAGCCCCTTTTATGCTATTTGTAATATGCAATTTTATAGAAGTATGGATAATTTGCAATTACATCACTTAGTTTTGTTTTTGTTGAAGCTGGATCGTTAATGATGAAATTGCTAGCAGATAAGGAGTTTCCTCCAGTAAAGCCTGTTACCAATACCCAATGCTGCCCACCATTAGCTTTTTTCAAGCCGACAGCAACTGGTTTTCCTAATTTCAATTGATTATAGACGGTAGTCAAATAACCACTTGAAGTAGATGTGACATAGTTACTAGGCCAATATAGACTTCCATCTGCAGTATAGCTATGCGTATTTCTAATGGTTGCAGGAGTCTTTGTAAGTCCTGTTCTATAGGATTCACTCATTGCTATACAAGTGGTAAGACATCCAATCTCACGAATGGTCTGTCCTCTCGTACCTAAGGTTAAGTTGGCCCATCTTGAATCATACTGCTTATAGCTTACTACATTTAACTTTTTAGCAGGATAAGTGTAGGTGCTTGCAAGATAAGTATTAGAAACATAACCAACCTTATTTCCTTCAAATAATACTCTTGACCAAGATCCATTGTTTGATAAAACAATTACATAGTCATTATCTTTTATTTTTTCAAACTGAGTATATGAAGTAGATGGACCATAACGTACATTTAAATTTGCTCCATCTGTATCAACTCTTTTTGTATTACTAGATTTTATATCTACATAATCCTTGTGTACGTATCCAAAAGTATTCTCTTTGTATTCTACATAATAGAAATCTCCTTTTGAGGAAAGAATAGTTAGGTAAGAATTGTCACCTACTTTCCCAATAATACTAGAAGAAGTCGAATTACTTGCTCTTACATTAAGATTACTTCCATCCGTATTTACAATTCCAGCTTGACTTGTTGCAGTTGCAGCCTGTGCCTCAGGTAATACATTGAGACTAAAGACTGCTGTAACAGCTCCAAGTAGAAATAATATTTTTTTCATTTTATCTTCCTCCTACCTACATTATAAAAAAAAGACCAACCCCTTGGGCTGGTAATATTTGTAAACTATTATAATACAATATAATTTAATGCAGGAATTACTTGTTCTTTCCAGGCTGCTTCAGAATGAATGTCGTTTTCATCAAAATGTAATTCGGCATGTACATTCTGTTCCTTTAATGCTAAAGCATTATGGTAGCAAATACCGTCTAATTCCTTTGTTCCCGTGTAGATATAGCATAGGTGATCTTGTGGAAAACTCATTTGTTTTATTTTCTCTTGCTCAATTTCGGGAGAAAAAATAATAATTCCCTTGAATAAGTCACTTTTATTTAATAATAATGCTGTATAGGTTGCCTTTGCTGTACAGAAAGCATAGATAAATTTATTGATTCTATATCTAGAATTTAAATAAGGGTGAATAGAGGATAAAATGAAGTCGGCTAAGGTTGAGCCCTCATATTCCTGTTCTCTACGAGCTGGGTCATTTGCAGCAGCAATACCTACATAAATTGCTTCCTTTCCATCTGAGGAAAGTTGATTTATTGTAGATTCCATTTGCAAAGATACACTCCTATAGGAATCCTCATCCCTATATAGATTTTGACCATCTAAAAAATAAATAATTGGATAATATCGTGCTGTGTTATTATAATCCTTAGGTAAGGCAATACTGACTCGTATTGCTCGATTGAGTGGAAAACAATTTATTTTAAAGCCCTCTAGCATAGTTCATCACCTATTATCATTATACTTTATTTTTTGTTTTTTTAAAGAAAATAAAAATATTTGGCAAACATATATTGACAGTGCCAAAACAAAGGTATATAATAGGGATATATTTAAATTGGAGGAACACATATGAAAGAAAAAATGGAATTTAAAACAGAGACAAAAAGACTTTTAGATATGATGATTAATTCAATCTATACGCATAAGGAAATTTTTTTAAGAGAATTAATTTCCAATGCAAGTGATGCAATTGATAAAAGACATTATTTATCCTTGACAGATTCTTCAAAAGCTGCTGATGCTTATGAAATTTTAGTAGAGGCTGATAAGGAAAAGCGTACTTTAACTATTACTGATAATGGAATAGGTATGACAAAAGAGGATTTGGTAGAGCATTTAGGTACTATTGCAAAGAGTGGAAGTAAGGAATTCTTAGAAAAAATAGAAAAGGAAAAAACTCCAGATGTAGATATCATTGGCCAGTTTGGTGTAGGCTTTTACTCTGCGTTTATGGTAGCAAAGGAAATAACGGTATATACAAAATCTGTTGAAGATGGTAAGGCACATGTTTTCACCTCAGAGGGATTAGATTCCTATGAAATAGAAGATTGTGAGCTTGATACTTATGGTACTAAAATTGTTATCTTTTTACGTGAAAACACAGAGGATGTAAAGTATGACGACTTTTTAGAAGAATATCAAATCAAGGATTTAATTAAGAAGTATTCTGACTATGTTCGTTATCCTATAAAAACCTGGGTAACTAAATATGATGAAAAGAAGGAAGAAGAAAAGGATGAAGAAACTCATACACATCTAGAGCTAGAAACCATCAATTCATTGCTTCCTATCTGGAAGAAGAATAAAAGTGAAGTTACAGATGAAGAATTAAACACATTCTATAAGGCTAAATTTATGGATTATCAGGATCCAATAACTTACATTCATGTTAATGTAGAAGGTATGCTTACCTATAATGCCTTATTGTTTATACCTAAAAAGCCTATCTATGATTTTAATGATCGTAACGAAAGAGGTCTTCAGCTTTATACTAAGGGTGTATTTATTTTAGATAAGTGTAAGGATTTAATTCCAGAATATTTGCGTTTTGTAAAAGGCTTAGTTGATTCTGCAGATTTACCTTTAAATATTTCTCGTGAAATGCTTCAAGAGGATCGTTCTATTAAAAAGATTGCTACTAATGTAGAAAAGAAAATTTTAGCTGAATTAGGTCGTATGCTTAAAAACGATCGTGAAAAATTTGAAGAATTTTTCAATGATTATGGTATTAATTTAAAATATGGTCTTTACGAGGATTATGGTGCTAAAAAGGACTCTTTAAAGGATTTGATTATATTATCTAGCTTAAATAAGGATAAGAGAATATCCTTTGCTGAATATAAAGAGGCTATGGTAGAGGGACAGAAGGAAATCTATTATGCAGTAGGTAAGGATAAAGAAGCTGTATTAAAGCTTCCACAAATGGATTTAATTAAAAATAAAGGATATGATGTTTTAATATTAGCGGATGATGTAGATGAGTTCATGCTACAGGTATTGACGGAATATGATGGTGTAAAATTTAAGTCTATCAACCAAGGAGATTTAGATTTAATTGATGAAGATCAGGCTAAGAAAATTGATGAGTTGAAAGAAGAGAAAAAAGATATACTAGAAGATTTGAAAAAAGCTTTGCCTGAGTGTAAGGATGTCATTTTTTCAAAGCGTTTAGTAGAAGCTCCATGCTGTTTGACTGCAGCTGAGGGATTATCCTTTGAAATGGAACGAGTTTTAGCTGCTCAGCATCAAGGAAGAGGAATGAAAGCAGAGCGTATATTAGAAATCAATCCTAATCATAGAGTGTTCCAGGCTATGGAAAAGGCCTATGAGGCAGATAAAGATTGCTTAGAAAAGTATGCAAAGTTATTATATACACAGGCTTTATTAATGGAGGGAATTCTACCAACAGATCCTAAGGAGTTCTCCGAGAGTCTTTGTGAATTGATGATTGACTCAGTTAAATAAACAGAAAAAAAGAGATTATGAGCTTTGGCTTCATAATCCCTTTTTTTACTTTATTTTACCTCATAGCCTGCATCAACTATAGCCTTAGCTACTTTATCTTTAGAAAGATTTTTGCCATTAACTGTAGCAGTTTTTTCTTCTAATGAAACAATGACTTGAGTTACCTCTGGAAGCTCAGATAAAGCTTTTTCAACTCTAGCTTGACAATGCTTACACATCATTCCTTCAACATGCAATGTGATAGTATCCATTTCTTTTCCTCCTTTCCTTTTTTTCTTTTTATAGGTTTTAAATGTATTTAAACGAAGTGCGTTTGTAACAACAAAGACACTACTAAAACTCATAGCTAAAGCGGAAATAATAGGGTTGAGTTTTATATTGAAAATATAATAAAATACTCCAGAAGCAAGAACAATACCAATCGCATTATAGAAGAATGCCCAAAAAAGATTTCCCTTTATATTTCGTATTGTCCTTTTGCTTAGCTTTATCGCATTATATACATCATTTAAAGAATTAGAAACTAAAATGATATCTGCAGCCTCAATAGCGATGTCAGCACCCCTACCAATAGCTATTCCAATATCAGCGCTCATAAGAGCAGGAGCATCATTGATTCCATCTCCCACCATTGCAACTTTTTTCCCCTTAGCCTGTTCTTGTAAAATTACCTTTTGTTTTTCATTAGGTAAGACATTACTAATAAGATTATCAATCCCAACCTCTTTGGCAATTCCTGCAGCAGTTGAAGCATTATCACCCGTTAGCATTATCACATCTAAGCCAAGGTGCTTCATATGTGCTATTGCTTCAAATGAATCAGATTTTATTTCATCCTTGACAGCAATAAATCCTATGAGCTTCTTTTCCTTAGCGACAAATAAAGGTGTAACTCCATCCTTACAGAAGCTTTCAATTCTTATATCTGTCTCATCCACTTCAATAGATAAGGAGGTCAAATAGCTTTTATTTCCGATATAATAAGAAATGGATTCAATTTTTCCTTCAATTCCTAAACCAGAATGACTATCATAATCTTTTATTGGATAAGGCTCAACTTCCTTTTCTATTGCTTTTGTTATGATAGCAGTTGCCAGAGGATGCTCAGATTTTTGTTCTAAGGAATAAGCTATTCTTAGTATATCATCCTCTGTAAAGCTTTCTATATGGATGACCTTAGGTAATCCTTCTGTAATTGTACCTGTCTTATCTAGGATGATAGTATCAATAGAATGTGTTCGTTCAAGAATTTCTGCATTTTTTATTAAAAGACCATGTTTTGCAGCAACACCAGTTGCAACCATAATTGCTACAGGAGTTGCTAAACCTAATGCACAAGGACAGGCAATTACTAATACGGATATACCAATCCCAAAAGCGAAGCTTGGTCCTTCTAAAAAACAAAAGACAATAAAACTGATAAGAGCGATTAGCATGACTACAGGCACAAAGAAGAAGGAGATGCGATCGGCTAACTTAGATATAGGTGCTTTAGAATTAGCCGCTTCATCAACCAATTTAATAATGGTTTGTATCGTGGTATCTTCTCCTACCTTAGTCGCTTCTATTATGATGTAGCCATTCGTTAAGATGGTGGAGGATATAGCCTCAGCTCCAACCTCCTTAAATACAGGTATGCTTTCCCCAGTTATATTACTTTGATCAAAGGAGCCACTGCCTTCAATAATTACTCCATCTACAGGAACCTGCATGCCTTTTTTTACAATAATCTGATCTCTTAGTTTTACCTGTTCTACAGGAATTTCAGCTTCAATGCCATCCTTATAGAGGATAGCTGTTTTAGGAGCTAAATCCATCAGCTTTTCTATAGATTCATTCGTTTTCTTTTTGGATTTGGATTCTAAGTATTTTCCTAGAGAAACTAAAACAAGGATCATAGAAGCAGACTCTAAATAAAGCTCATGAGATAAATGGGTGATATCCACTCCATTTCCTAATCGATAAGCCATTACATAGATAATATAGATGCCATAAAGTAAGCTGGCAGTAGAACCCATGGCAATTAAGCTATCCATATTCGGAGATAAGTGAAGAAGTCTTTTAAAGCCATTACTGAAATATTGTCTATAAAGATAAACAACAGGAAGTGTTAAAAATAATTCAGTTAAGGCTAGCAATAAGGGATTTTCTTTGAAGATGGATGGAATGGGAATGTAAATCATAGGACCCATACATAAATAGAATACTCCTAATGCAAAAATACTTGCTGTTATAAGAGTTTTTCCCTTATGCTCTTTTTCTTTTTGGGAACTCGTATTTTTTTTCATATCCTTGCTAATGGCTTTATAACCTGCTTGATCTACTGCTTTTATAATGGTTTCCTCTTTTAAAATTTCTTCATTATAATTTACCTCCATAGAATTTGCAAGTAAATTGACATTACATGAGGTAATCCCCTCTAGCTTTTCAACTGCATGTTGTACGTGACTTTGACATGCTGAGCAGGTCATACCTTCAATTTTAAATTTTTTACGCATAATATCACCTATTGAAATCTTTTAAATAAATCTACAATTTCATCTAAAACAGATTCATTTCCCTTTATTATATTTTCCTTGACACAGGATTTCATGTGTTTTTCTAGGATGCAATTTGCTAAGGACTTAATGGATTTGTCAATGGCAGATAGTTGAATTAGAATTTCATCACAATATCTATCTTCTAAAATCATCCGATTAATACCTCTAATTTGTCCTTCAATTCGATTTAACCGGTTTGTTATACTACGCTTTTCTTCCTCTGTTCTATAAGTTTTTCTTTCGTTCATAATGCGCCTCCTTTTCTTTTATTATATACCCGCATGGGGTATATAGTCAAGAGAGTTTTTCTTGAAAAATATAATTTTAAAATATTATACGGAGAAATGATTTTATTGATTCATTCTACCCTTGCATAATAATCAACCTTTTCTTATCCAAATTTTAAACATTTAAATTGACAATTCCTTTAAAATGAAGTATTATAAATATACTTAAGGGAGTAGATGACCTTTTGGTAGTAGTATTCGTCAATACGAGGAAACTCCGGAGCTACTTTAAAACATCAAGACTTAAGTGTAGTTAAGTTATTACTATGCTTGTCTTTTATATTTTTAAACAAGAACAGGCATAGTCCTGTTATTTTTTTTGTTTTTGATACATACTACAACTATAGGAGGTTACTATGCGATTTGAAGAACTTACAATTTTAGAAACAGAAAAAGAAACAATGACTGATATCCATAAGGGTCTTACAGAACAGGAAGCTAAAGAAAGGCTGGTAAAGCATGGAGAAAATGTTTTGCAGGAAAAAAAGAAGAAATCATGGATTCGAATATTTTTAAGTGAATTAAATAATCCTATGATTTATGTTTTATTTGCTGCAATAGCTGTCACAATTGGCGTTTCCGTTTATGACACGATTAAAACGTTAAAAGAAGGAGCAACATTTGATTTCTTTTCTACGGGAGATTGGCCAGATGTTATCATTATACTTTTAGTTATTTTTCTTAATGCAATTATTGGTACCATACAAGAAATTAAAGCAGAGAGTTCCTTAGAAGCATTAAAAAATTTGGCAAGTCCTGAAACTACAGTTTTAAGAGATGGAAAAAGAGAAAAAATTAAATCAAGTAGGCTTGTCGTAGGAGATATCGTTATTTTAGAAGAGGGAGATACCATAGGGGCAGATTTACGATTGATAGAAAGCGTAAATTTAAAAATAAATGAGTCTTCCTTAACAGGTGAATCTGTCCCTTCGGAAAAGGATTGTGAGGCTTTATTTTCTGAAGAAGTAGGGATAGGAGATCGAACAAATTGTGCTTACATGTCTACAACCGTTAGCTATGGAAGAGGGAAAGGGATTGTCATCCATACAGGAATGGATTCGGAAATTGGTAAAATCGCGAAGGAAATCCATGCAGCAAAAGTAGAAGATACACCTTTACAAAAAGTATTAGCTAAGCTTTCTAAAGCTTTAGGGCTTTTCACTTTAGGTATTGTTATAGCAGTGTTGCTTGTAGATATCTTATGGATTTATATGGATGGAAAGGGAGGACAGGTAGAAGCTTTTATTGAAGCCCTATTGACCTCTATATCCTTAGCGGTAGCTGCTATACCAGAGGGTCTTCCTGCGGTAGTAACTATAGTATTGGCGATTGGTGTGCAAAAAATGGTAAAAGCCAATACAATAGTGCGTAAGCTACCTAGTGTAGAAACCTTAGGTGCTGTACAAATCGTTTGTTCTGATAAAACAGGTACATTGACACAAAATCGAATGACTGTTGTTGAAGCCTATACGTATGGCAATACGCTTACTCAAGATGATTTTAATAAAGCTTCTGAGGAATTGAGGGTACTTTCCACAGGTCTATGTCTTTGCTCAAATGCTACAGTTGATGAAGGAATATATGGAGATCCAACAGAAATTGCATTAGTAATATTAGCGAAAAATTTAGGTCTAACGAAAAAAGAGCTTGAGCATATTTATCCTAGAATAGAAGAGCTACCCTTTGATAGTGTGAGGAAAATGATGTCTACCTTGCATGAAACAGAACAGGGAAAAATTATGTATACAAAGGGTGCCTTAGATAGTATTTTAAATCACACGACTAAAATTCTTGATCATGGTAAGGAAAGAAAAATTACCTCAGCTGATATAGAGAAAATCTATGAGGTAAATAAATTGTTTTCTTCTAAAGCCTTACGTGTCTTAGCTCTAGCATATAAAACTACAGGAGTTATTTTAGAAGAGGATTTAATTTTTGTTGGTTTAGTTGCTATGATTGATCCACCAAGAAAAGAAGCTAAATCTGCCGTGGAAAAATTTGATCAAGCAGGGATACGTACAGTTATGATAACAGGTGACCATAAGGATACTGCCTATGCGGTTGCAAAACAGCTAGGCATATGCAATACTCTAGAAGAATGTTATACAGGAAAAGAATTAGATGCTATGACAAAGACTCAGCTACAAGAGGCTTGTAAAACTGCACGTGTATTTGCTAGAGTTTCTCCTGAGAATAAGGTTCAAGTGGTTAAGGCCTTTCAAAGTCTTGGCCATATTGTTGCTATGACAGGGGATGGTGTAAACGATGCTCCTAGCTTGAAATCAGCAGACATTGGAATTGCTATGGGAATTACAGGGACTGATGTTGCCAAAGAAGCTGCTGATATGGTCTTAGCAAATGACAATTTTGCTTCTATAGAAAAAGCTGTTGAAGAAGGAAGAGGAATTTATTCAAATATTAGAAAAGCTGTATTCTTCTTATTGGGAAGTAATATAGCTGAGGTTTTAGCTTTATTCATATTAATCTGTATAGGACTTCCGACCCCTTTGATTGCGATACACCTTTTATGGGTAAATTTGGTTACAGATTCCTTACCAGCTATAGCCTTAGGCATGCAACCTAAAGATAAAGATATAATGAATCAACCTCCAAGAGATACTAAGGAAGGGATATTTGCTAGAGGTGGATTGTTCTTAACCTTAGGTTATGGCATAGTTATCACAATTGCCGTATTACTTGCCTATTTTTCTTGTGGGTGGCTTCAAGGTGTATACAGCTTTAAAGACATTAAAGCTTTATATGTGAGTCAGCCGATGTATCTTCACCAAGCACAAACGATGGCCTTTACTACCTTAGCCTTCTGTGAACTATTTCATATGCTTGGTATGAGTAATATAAAACAATCTGTGTTTAATGTATTTAAGAACAAAAATAAGATGCTATGGATAGCTTTTATTTTAGGTATAGCTTTGCAGCTATTTGTTGTTGAAACTCCAGGTATACAATCCATATTTTCTACAAACGATTTAACGGCTGCGATGTGGGGAATTACCTTAGTTCTATCCTTATTGCCATTAATTGTTCATGAATTTATAGTAATAATTCAAAAGTTCAAACATAAATAAATTCGTAAAAAGGGGATTCCAACCTAAGTGGAATCCTCTTTTTTATAGTTTAGCATATTTATTTTTAATAAATTGATCTATTTCATTTGCAACCTTTTTCGTTGCTGCAACAGCTTCTACTACAGTTCTAGCTCCGGAAACAACATCACCTGCTGCATATACCCCAGGTCGAGTGGTGGCTCCTTTTTCTGAAGCTTCAATTAAGCCCTTATGATTGGTATCAATCTGCTTTGTATTCTTAACAATATTTGTTTGTGCTCCTTGTCCGATAGCTATTATGACGGAGCTACTAAATATTTTATAAGGATGCTTTGAATCATTCGTATATGTTATTGTTCCATCGGATTGTTCTGTTTTAATAACAGGCTCTACGATGATTCCATCAGCTTCAATTTTAATAGTATTTAAATAATAATTCATTTTGACACCATCTACCTCAGCAAGCATAAGCTCTTCCTCTAAGGCAGTAACCTTTTCACGACCACGGAAGAAGATAATATCTACTTTGGCAGGTGTCTTTCTTAAAATTGTTCTAGCCGCGTCCATGGCAACATTTCCTGCTCCAATGATGACTACATGATTTCCAAGATTATTATAGGAATCGGGATTTTTTAAAAAGTCTATTGCGAAATGTACATTTCCTAGCGTTTCTCCTGGAATACGCAAACGATTTGGCTTCCAAACTCCGGTTCCTATAAAGATCGCATCATACCCATCTTCAAACATATCATCGATAGAGATGGTTGGACCTATCAAGGTATTAGGACGAAATTGTATTCCTAAATCCTTCATCCGGTCTAATAATTTATCTAATAAGGATTTCGGTAAACGAAATTCAGGAATTCCATAGCGTAATACGCCACCTATTTTGTCTTTTGAGTCAATGATGGTTACCTCATAGCCTCTTTGTGCTAGCAGTATAGCAAGGGTTAGTCCAGCAGGTCCAGCACCGATAATTCCTACCAAATGTCCATTTTTCTCATGAGGCTGTAATCTAGCTTTATCTAGAAAGAAAGAGGAAATATAGTTTTCTACTTCAAAAAATTTTATTGGTGATTTTTTGTGATTAAGTACACAATGCCCCATGCAATTTTTTTCATGAGGACAGATTAAGGAGCATATAGCGGATAAAGGGTTATTTTTAAATAAAAGCTCTCCAGCCTCATCCATTTTTCCTTCTAAAAACATTTGCATAATGGTTGGAATTTCTGTTTGTACAGGACATCCTTCCTTACATAAAGGCTTTTTACATTTTAAACAGCGTTGTGCTTCTTGAATAATATCACTCATAGCTTGACCACCTCTTATTTTTTATTATACCTGTTTTTTGAAAAAATAGAAAGCGTTATATTTATTTTTCATGGTCTTTTATGGTACAATAGCAATATGAAAGAAAATGAATTAGAATTTAAAGTCGAAAAAAAAGATATCTTATCCGAAATACTAAAAAAAAGATTTTCAAAACGATTTTATCGATTTTTAAAATCTAGTAACGCAAATGTTATGGTAAATGGAGAAGCGGTAAAATGGTATAAAATAGTTGATGAAGAATCTATTGTGAAAGTTATTTTTGTCACTCCAGAAAAGGAAATTCTTTGGCCTAAGGCAAATAAATTGCCTAAGATCATGCTAGAAACAGATCACTATTTTATTGTTAATAAGGAGCCTAATCTTTTAACTATCCCTACCAAAGGAAATCCAGAGAGCTTATATCAGCAAATTGTTGCGTACCTAGGAAATCAGGACATTCATATTTTAAATCGATTAGATAAGGAAACTAGTGGATTGGTCTTGGTTGCTAAAGACCGCTATGCTGCTAGTCTTTTAGAACCTACACACAAGCATATCATTCGTAAGTATTTATGTAAGGTGGAGGGAAAGGTTGTAGACTCAGGAACAATTTCTAACTATATAGATAAAGAGGAAAATTCCAATAGAAGATATGTCAGCTCTAGTGGAAAATTAGCAATTAGTCATTATAAAGTATTAAGCTATTCTGATGAGGAAAGCTTGTTAGAATTCGTTTTAGATACTGGAAGAACACATCAGATACGAGTTCATACAAAGCATATGGGACATCCTATAATAGGAGATAAGCTTTATGGTGGAAAAGAAAATCCAGTTTTATGCTTAACAAGCTATAGTATTAGCTTTATAGATCCTTATTCTTTAAAAGAAATTCACTATTCTATAGAAAAGGAGTGGTAAGGATGGAAGAGGAAAAGAAAAAGCAATATAAACGAATTCGTATTGCGATTCAGATTTTTATAATAATCATATTGACCGCCGTGACTATTTTTGCCTGTATAAAATTATATCCCATTTTTATAAGAATGCAAAAGGATGAAATATACTTAAATGAAACGATTAACAAAATCAAGTCATTTGGGCATTTTAGCTGGTTGATTCTTATGGGACTTCAGATATTACAAACCGTTTTGGCAATTATCCCCTCAGGACCTGTCGTGATTATTACGGGGATGCTTTATCCTCCAGTTTTAGCAGTATTGATTTGCTTGATAGGACAAACCCTTGGTGCTTTAGTGGTTATTGCCTTGGTAAAGCTTTTTGGAAATAGCTTTTTAGCCTTATTTATTGACCCAGAACAGCCAAAAAAATTTAAACTATTAGAGGATGGAAAGCGTTGTGGAGTTCTTATGTTTTCCTATTTACTTATCCCCTTTCTTCCCAAGGATCCTATAGCCTTTATTGTCCCTTTCACTAAAGTAAAGGTACGTCATTTCATATGGATTAATTTTTTTGCAAGACTGCCTATGACCATAGTATCAGTTATCGTAGGAAATTCTGTTATTACAGGCCATTATGTGGTAGGGATAGTAATAGGCTCTATCAGCTTTATATTAGCATTACTATGCTTTTTATTTAATAAAAAAATTGTTTTAGTTTTAGACCGCTTTGGCAATGAAAAAACTAAAGAAGGAAACTGAATAAAATTAAGAATGTCAGCCATACTATCTATTGAAAGGATGATAGTATGACTAACGTAAACTGTAATGTGAAAATGTGCGGATATAATGAAAACTGCAAATGTGCTAAAAAGCATATTAATGTTGAAGGCTTATTTGCTAAAAGCAAAATTGGAACCTTTTGTCAAAGCTTTAAAAATCCTCACAATTCTGATATTTTAGTTTCTGAGATGGCAAAGGAAATGTCAGCAGAGCCTTCTACAGTGAAGGTTATGTGTAGTGCAAATTATTGTGTTCATAATGAAAATAATGAATGTGTTGCCAAGGAAATTACGGTTGGAAATGAAAATGCAAGCTACCGCAGTGAAACTGAATGTGACAGCTTTAAATCTCGTTAAGCAGTAGGTTAAGGTCAAAAGAGATTAATTCTGGATGAAATTGAACTCCAAGAATAGGTAAATTTTTATGCTTGATGATTTCGATTTCTCCATCCTGACTTTTTGCAAGAATGAGTAAATCATTTCCTAGCTTATCAATGCTTTGATGATGGAAGGAATTAACAAGATACGCTTTATGATTCCATTCTATAAAATGATTTTCATTTTGATGATGTAAAATATCTTGTTTTAAGCTACCCTTAAAAAAAACATTGATGCTTTGTATACCTCTACAAATTCCAAGTAGGGGTTTTTTTGTTTTCTGTGCATAGTCTATAATTTTAAAATCTAATTCATCTAGTTCTGCATCTATATTTTGAGCGGCATAATTTTCCTGCTGGTAATATTTTGGATCTATGTCATATCCTCCAGGCAATAGAAAAGCATCAAATAGCTCTAAAGGAGTCTCTAAGGTTATAAAATCATACCTATGTGATGCGTTTTTCAACATAACTAGATAGCTTTGATGAACAAAATAATCCATGTCATTTTTGCGAACTGCTATTCCAAATTTCATTGTATCACCTAATTAAGTATATTGAATTGCCTTATCAAATATGAGATAATACCAAAGGTGATTGTAGTGATAGAAGAAATAAAAGAAGAGCTAAGTCTTTTAGCAAAAGCAAATTTAAAAAAATTTAATGAAAGACTTATCCCTAATGCCCTACCGATAATAGGAGTAAAGTTGCCAGATCTGAGAAGGCTAGCTAAAAGAATATGCAAAGAGAATTATGAGACTTTTTTATTAGAATATGATGCATCAAGCTTTGAACTTCAAATGCTTTATGGCTTTGTTATTTCTTTTGCTGAAATGAAGCTAGAGCACCGCATTAGATACTTAAAATCTTTTGTTCCTACTATTCAAGACTGGGCAATTTGTGATAGTCTTGTTTCTGCTTTAAAATGCACAGAAGAAAATAGAGATGATATTTTATCCCATCTACTGGAATATCAATCTAGTCATAAGGAATTTGAAATTCGTTTTGTTGTTGTCATGCTGATGTCCTATTTTTTAATTGATTCCTATGTAGATAAGGCGATCTACATTGTTCAAAATTTAGAGTTTAAAACCTATTATGCTAAAATGGGAGTTTCTTGGTTTATTGCTACATTGATAATTCAATATCAGCAGAAAGCGTTAGATTTATTAGATTATTTAAAAGATGAGGAAATAACTTCCTTTACCATTCGGAAGATTAGAGATTCGTATCGGGTAAAAAAAGAGCTTAAGGAAAAAATATTAGAATTTAGAAAAAAGTGATTTTTATTAATTATACAAAAAGATTCTATTTAATGAAATAATGTTTTAAATATTAAAGGTTTTATGATATAATATCAACATATATGTGAAAATGAAAGGAAGAGACAAATGAATAAGAACTTAGCTAAAAAGGTACTAAAGGAATGTCTTACTACGGGTGGTGATTTTGCTGAACTTTTTATAGAGGATAAAATTAGTAATTCTATTCGTAGAGTAGGAGATCAAATAGAAGATATTAATACTAGCCATATTTATGGTGCAGGAATTCGTATATTAAAGGAAAATGAGGAAGTATACGGCTATACGAATGATATTAGCGAGGAGGGCCTATTAAAGCTTGCCAAGCAATTGAATAAAGCATATCATGGTCCTGTATTAGTTTCAGAGATTGAATTTACGGATTGTAAGGTAGAAGAGCATACAAAATTTAAAACACTTTCTAAGGATATACCCAATTCGAAGAAGCTGGACTATTTAGAAATCTGCACCAAAACGATGCAGGCTTACAGCCCTTTAATTGTTCAAGCACTTGCACATTTTGCAGATGAAACACAATTTGTTACGATTGCAAATAGCAATGGAGTTTACAAAAGCGATGTTCGAAATCATCAGCGTGTTTCTGCAAATGCAGTAGCAAGTGATGGCAAGAATATGGAACAGGGCTTTAATTCCTATGGAGGAAACTTTGATTTTTCTAAATTTGACACCTATGACTTTGTTGATTTTTCTACGAAAGTAGCTCAGGCAGCTGTGGAAACCTTAACTGCTGATGAGATGGTAGGTGGAGTTTATGATGTTGTTATTCATAATGCCTTTGGTGGTGTTATTTTTCATGAAGCCTGTGGACATGCTTTGGAGGCAACGAGTGTTGCTAAAAATTTAAGTGTATTCTGTGGTAAGCTAGGTGAAAAAATTGCGGCAGATTGTGTTACAGCAATAGATGATGGTACTATTCCGAATGAATGGGGTAGTGAAAATATAGATGATGAGGGAAATCCATCACGTCGCAATGTCTTAATTGAAAATGGTATTCTTAAAAGCTATATGGTAGATATGCGTAATGGTAGAAGAATGAAGGCTTCTCCTACAGGCTCTACAAGAAGACAAAGCTATCGCTATTCTCCAACCTCAAGAATGACAAACACCTATATTGCAAATGGGACAAGTACACCAGAGGAAATTATTGCTAATACGAAGTATGGCTTATTTGCGAAAACAATGTCTGGTGGATCTGTGAATCCTGCAACAGGTGAGTTTAATTTCTCTGTTGGTGAGGCTTTTATGATTGAGGATGGAAAAATTACTAAGCGCGTTAAAGGAGCTACCTTAATCGGAAATGGTAAAGATACGATAATGAATATTGATATGGTAGCAAATAATCAAAGCTTTGGCTATGGAATGTGTGGCTCTGCTTCAGGAAGTATACCTACCTGTGTGGGACAGCCTACCATTCGTGTGAAGAAAATGACCGTTGGTGGAAATGGAGGTAATAAATAATGAAATTTGAAACATTAAAAACAGCAGCATTCAAGGCTGGCATTACAGAAATTGAAGTTTATGAATCTACTTCTAATGGCATAGGGATTTCTATGTTCAATGGAGTTGTTGAAAATAACACCTCCCATCAAACTCATGTATGTGCAATTCGTGGTGTTTACAAAAATCAGATTGCAATGGTTTATGAGGAAAACTGCTCAGATGAGATGATTCCTTCAATAATAGAAAGATTAAAGGATAATTGTTCTATAAAAAATCAAAAAGATCCATTCTTTATCTATAAGGGCGATGCAACATATCCTGTTTTAAGGGATGTTATCCATGACTATGATGATTATACTTTAGAGGATAAGGTAGACTTATGCTCCAAATTAGATACGCTTATGCGTAAAAAGGATGCTTCCGTTCAAATGACGGAATGCTCTTATAGTGAAGCAGAAGAAAAGGTTCATATTGAAAACTCTAATGGTTTAAATGTGGAAAGACATTCTAGGTATGCCTTTTTAGTTGCAGAAGCAATTTGTGTTCAGAATGGAGAAACAAAAACCAATTACGAATATACACGCTGTAATACATTAAAGGATATTGATTTGGATGCTTTAGCTACTGAGGCAGTGACAGGTGCTGTAGCATCCTTTGGTGCAGAAAGTATATCCTCTGGTACATATCCAGTAGTATTAGATAAAAAGGTTGTAAGTAGCTTATTGGATGCTTTCTCAAATATTTTTTCAGCAAATTCTGTGTTAAAAAATATGTCCTTTCTCAAGGATAAGCTTGGAGAAGAGGTGTTTGGTAAAAATATAACATTAATAGATGATCCTCTTTTTTGGGAAGCTCAGCAGCAATATAGCTTTGATGATGAGGGGGTTGCAACCTGTACAAAGGCAGTTGTAGAAAATGGTGTGCTGAAGACCTATTTACATAATTTAAGAACAGCCGCAATGATGCAGGTAAAATCTACAGGGAACGGATTTAAAAATAGTGTTAACTCTAGTGTGGATATACAACCAGCAAATCTTTACTTAAAAGCTGGAGATACAAGCTTAGAGGAGATGTTTAAGCAATTACAAAATGGAGTATATATTACTAGTGTAGCAGGGCTTCATGCAGGTTTAAATCCTATTAGTGGCTCCTTTAATCTTCAATCAAGTGGATTTTTAATTGAGAATGGAAGGAAGACAAAGCCTGTTACACTGATTATTATATCTGGAACCTTACAGGAACTTTTAAATAATGTTAGCTATGTGGGAAATGATTTTGAGTTTAAGAGAGGAGTAGGGGCCCCTAGTCTCGCGATAAAGTCTATGGCCATTTCAGGAAAATAAGATGGAATTTTTTAAAACTAGAATTAATTATAGTTATATAGGTGAATATACTGATTTTTTAATTCAAAATGAGCAAAGAATTAAAAATTTGATGATAGATTATGAAATACAATCTAAGGTAGATGCACTACCTGATGGCAGAGAGGTAAAAAGCTTCATCTTTACAAAGGAAAATGTAAGTATTCGATACTTACCGAATCGAATAGATTTTAATTACTCAAATAAAAAACCTGAAGAATATCAGGCTAGTTTTGAAGCTGCAAAAGCATTCTATAATTTATTTTCAGAAATTTTCCTTGATGTTTTAGGACAAAGAATTGCTATCCTTAATCAAGGATTTATACGAAATGATAGTAATGTGGCTATTGAGCATTTAGCCTCTAGAATGGGGATGACTACACTATTTGGAATGAGTAACGAGTTGACCTTTAAAATGAATTTTCCTAAAACCTTGTTTGAACCTATCAATTCAGTTATCAATGTTGATATGGGGGAAGCGAAAAATAACAAAACACAGGAAGCTTTAAAGGTATTATTAGTAACCTTTGATGTGAATACTTTGGCAGAATCAAAACAGGCACGTTTCAATCCAAATGATTTTGAATTAGATTTTTCTGAGCTTTTGGAGGAAGTAAAGAGGCAAGATGAAAAATTAATGGAGCTTCTTCAATAATGCGTCATGAAATAATTAAAAATATAGACTTACTTCATACGACGAAGCTTGGAGAACAAAGAATATTAAAAAATCTTTGCTTACAGGATGTAGATGCTATAGAGTGGTGTAAGGAATTCATAAAAGTGAAAGCAACAAATTTTAATCGTTTAGGGAAAAATTTTTATGTAGAAAATGAGCTTTATACTCTTACCATTCACGCTCGTAGCTATACGATTATAACTGCACACAAAAAATGAGAGACTTTTTAATGTCTCTCGTTTTTTTAGACTAAAATCTATGTAGTCCCTATTATTATTTTAAAATTGTTCCAAATACTTGTCCAGCTAATGCTCCTGCATTAGATTCATCTGTATCTACATGCATAGCTAAAGCATAAGAGGAGGAAACTCGAATAACGGTATCTCCAAATACTAAGGATCTTCCAGTTTTACTTGTCACTTTAACATCAACTATTTGTCCATTTTTAACACCAAATTCTTCAGCATCTGTTGGAGTCATATGTACATGACGCTTTGCAACGATTACACCCTCTGTAAGTTCTACCTCACCAGCTGGGCCAACCAATTTACAACCAGCAGAGCCTGCCACATCACCTGATTCGCGAATAGGAGCAGAAATGCCTAAGGTTCTAGCATCAGATAAAGAAACCTCAACTTGATTATCCTTTCTCTCAGGTCCTAAGATAGAACAATTTAATTCACCCTTAGGTCCTACAACCTTAACCTTTTGGTTAGAAGCAAATTGTCCAGGCTGAGAAAGCATTTTTTTAATCTCTAATACAGCTCCAGGACCAAATAATTTTTCTAAAGTATCTTTTGTAACGTGAACGTGTCTAGCACTTGTTTCAATTATAAATTCTTTCATAATTTCATTAATCCTTTCCAAAATTAATATTTCACGAACCTATTATACCATAAATTAAAAAAAATGAAACCTTTTTATAAATTCTCTTCCATGAAGTAAGGGATATTGTTTTTTCTCTTTATTTATTGTATGATTATAAAAAAGGAGGCGCATGGTCTATGATATATAATATATTGGGTTGTATTATAGGTGTTTTTGCATTAGTGAATACAGGAATTATATTCTTTACAAAACGAGAAAGGCTTAGTATTTCCATTTGGAATTTACTTTGTGCTTTAGGATTTTTGGTGACTAGTATTGTTGGTTTTATTATACCTGATAAATATAGCTTAGTACCTGTAATACTATTATTAGTATTTGCGGTTGCATATTTAATTTTAAATACCTTTATTTTAAAGAAAGGAAAGACATCCCAAACTGGAATAACAAATTCTAGCAAAAAGTAGTTTAGGATAGGGTAAATCTTCAGCTATAGATAGGATTTGCATATGCTCAGAGATTCCTAAAAATCCCATTGCCATTCCAGCGATTAATGAATTTTCGGTGCTAGCTAAACCTCCTAAAATTTCTAAAAAAGGGTAAAATACAGGTTCTCCTTGAAATATAACATGAATAAGTACGCGAAAAATAACCAATATACCTAAAATTTGTAATACAATTTGAATGTTTTTTTGAATAGAAGAAAATAAGAATTTCAAATAGGAAATTGGTTCCATTTCTTTTGATGACTCTTTGGCGTCTTTTTTATTAAAAATATGCATCCATATAGCAGCAAGAAAAAGTAGACAAGCATAATAAAGAGGGATTATTATTAAAAATTTTTGACATAAAAGTAAAGTATAAGGCAAAGATAGGGTAGAGAATGCACAAATTAGATTATGATACTCTCTTTTATTTATTTCATATTTTTCATAGCTCGCTTTAAAAATTTTTGTAGAAGCGGGAGAACCACACAATAGACTAAACAAAATTAAAAACGCACTTTTTTCATTATGTATATGAAAAATATAATGCATAGGTTTATATAAAATTTTGCTGATCCTATTTATCAAAGGCATATGCTCAATAAAGTCAATAATGACAAAGCTCGGATACATAATTGGAAGTAAAACTGAAAACCACATTTCACATGAGGCTAATACCTCTTTAGCAACTACATCAGGATTCATGATTAATAAGTATAATATAAATAATAGGATTAGGGTCATAATATCACAATATAATATATAAATAGAACATAGGGTATATGCAGAAGATTTTGAAAAAGATACTTAATAAAATAATATTTATATTATCTATATTTAATATTTGTCCTCTATAAGTTAAAAATTGTCAAAATTTGACAAACATTTTAAATTGAAATTTAATATTTCTAATGTTAATATATTCTTATAAGAACAGTGGTTTAGGAGAAAAAAATAATAGAAGAACTATAAAATCAAATTATTATACGATTGGTAATGTCTCCATTGAAAAACAATAATAGCAAAGGAAGAATATAATGACAAAATCAGGAAAAATTAGAATAATAGTGTCTGCAGTGTCTATTTTATTATTTATTTTTATAATCATACCATTTATATTACAACCCAATAGTAAACGTTGGAAAGTTAATGTAATAGAAAAAAATTGGAACATTTCTATACCAAAAGAAATAGATGTTTTATATTACAATCAAAGTGGATTTTCTTTTTTTGGGGATGGAAATTATTATACTGTTGCAAAAATAGAATCTAATTTAGATTTAGAGGATTTCAAATTAGTTGACGATGATTTACAATTGGAAATTGAAAGTTGGTACAAGTATTCCCATTTGGATATTTCTCAAGAATATATGTTCTCCTTTACTGATAATTTATATGGTCAGGTACAAAAGAAAAAAGATGACAAATGTATTTTGCTGTATGATTTGGAATTAAAGCTTTTATTTGTTTTACAAACGTTTCAATAAAATAAGGACTTAAATGTTAAAATAGACCCTATAAAGTAGACACGAATAAAAAAAGGTGTAGATTCTACTTTGTAGGGTCTTTTTGTCGTTGTATAATATAAACAGAAAGGAAAGAGATGAAATGATATGGGGAACAAATATTTT
>Ga0209694_1001181_pt1 | contig 30990 bp, 35 predicted proteins | sample GluameincwithD2O_FD_187499 | JGI IMG/M metagenome (GOLD analysis project Ga0209694, IMG submission 187499) | Mouse cecum microbial communities from Vienna, Austria - Glucosamine amended microcosms incubated with D2O (SPAdes) (version 2) | ecosystem: Host-associated > Mammals > Digestive system >... | reverse complement strand
CGCCGAGATCGACGGCTACCTCGCCAAACGCTACAAAGTCCCCTTCGACCCGGTTCCGAGAGTGTTGAACAAGTTCTCGAAGGACATCGCGATCTACAACCTCTATTCCCGCATCGGGATTGACGAGGGTGAGGCCGAGAAGAACTACCTCAACCGCTACAACGCGGCGATCAAGTTCCTCACCCTCGTCGCCGAGGGGAAGGTCAACATCGGCACCGGGGAGGATGGCGACGACCCGGCCTCCGCCGCCGCGACAGGCTTCGCGGCAAAGTCGAACCCCCGGCTTTTCAGCCGGGGCAGCATGAAGGGAATGTAGTCCCATGGCAGGAACAAGCATACGGCTCGACGGCGACGTCTCCGCGCTGCTTCGCAGAATGAGGGCCTACTCGGAGCTCGACAAGAAGAACCTCAACGCAGCCCTCGCCGAGACCGCCCGAGAGTCTACGCTTGAGCGGTTCCGGCAAAGTAAGGGCCCAGACGGCAAGAGGTGGAAGACCTCCATCCGGGCCGCAACCGTGGGCGGGAAGACCCTCATCGACACCGCGCAGCTCCGAAACTCCATCAAGTCCTACTCGGACGAGAAGGGCTTCGTGGTCGGCACCAACACCAAACACGCAGCGACGCACCAATTCGGCGAGCCTGGGCGGACTATCCGGGCGAAGACGCGGAAGGGGCTCCGCTTCCAGGTGGGCGGTCAATGGGTCACGAAGAAGCAAGTCAAGGTCAAAATCCCCGCCCGTCCCTTCCTGGGCCTCTCGGAGGGGGATATGCAGGAGATCAAGGCCACCGTCGAGGAGTTCATCGGGGAGGGTGGATAAATGTCACTCTATGCAGAAAGCAAGGCATATCTGCTTGCGAAGCTCAAGGAGGCGGGGGTCAAATCCAAGCCCTACACGGCAATGAAGCGCCTGGAGAAAAGTCAGGAGAGCCATGTCAGCGCGGTCATATTCGACAAAGAGGCCATCGCCCGAAACGGCTCCAAAAAAATTTATAGAGACCAACAGGGAGCGCAGAAAAAAAGGCGGAAGGTCTTCGACCGGGATCTCACGTTTGCCGTGATAATTGGGGACTACTCCGACGACACCGTGGAGGCCCTGTTTGAAAAGTTCCTCGAAAGCCTCGACCGGGGCATATGGGTCAATGGCAACTTTGTCCCGATTGAGGCCGAGGACGCGGAATGGGCAGACGAGGAGGACTCCATCCTCAAGGCCAGGGTCGCCGTCAGGGTTATGATCACATTCAGCGGCGGTCTCTACAGGGACACCGGCTTCGGCCCGCTCACCAACATCGAGATCACAACAGTTCAGAAAAACAACGGAGAGGAGGAGCCTATCAATGGCTAACAGGAAACCGACCGGGCCCGAGAGCCCGGCAACGGCGGAGCAGCGGCCCAGAACCCCGGAGGAATTTACCGAGGTCGGTCGGCTTCGTATGAAACACAACATCTCCCGGGCCGTCTTTGCGGGCGTATGCGCCGCGCAGGGCTGGAAGCCCGGGAAGTCCGTCACCGAGGCTGAGTTCCTCGGGGCGGTCAAGAAGTTCACCTCGGCCCCCATGGGCGGGGCCATTAAGAAGGAGGCGAGGAAGTAATGCTCCGAGACGTCAAGCACGAAGTCAAAGACAAGAACCTCGGCTTCGCCACCGCTACGGGCGACGGGCGGCATCTCAAGATCGGCGTCTCCCCCGTGGTCTCCGACACCCCCATCGCCGTGACGGGGGCCATGGACGCCGCGCAGATCAAGAGCCGCCTCGGCCTGTCCCCCCTGGCCGACGCCGTCATGGACTCCGTCCAGTTCGGCGCGAACCGCATCTACTGCCTCCCCGTCTCCGCTACCACGGCGGGCGAGCTGGGCGAGGTCACGCGGACAGGCGACGGCGGCGGCACGATGACGGTCGACGGCTCCCCGACGAACGCCTTCTCCGTCGTGGTGAAGATCACCGCCCAGGGCGGACTGAACTCCGCCGCCTTCGCCGTCTCCATCGACGGCGGGAGCAACTTCACCGATGAGATCACCGTCCCCGTGACGGGCGAGTATGAGATCGCAGGGACTGGACTCAAGCTCACGTTCGCCGAGGCGGCGGACGAAGATCAGAAGCCGAGCTCGTTCCTCGTGAACGACACCTACACCTTCAACACCACCGCCCCGACCATGACGAACGGGGACGTCCTCAACGCGATCACGAAGCTCCAGAACTTCGCCGAGGAATATGAGTTCGTTCACATTGTCGGCGAGAGCGATCTCGCCCTCTGGCAGGCGGTCGGCGAGGCGCAAGAGCAGCTTTTCAAGGTCTTCCATAAGCCGATGTTCTTCGTCATGGAGGCCGCGTTCCCCACGCCCAGCGAGGGCGGCGGAGCTGGCCCCGTCCTGGGCGGGGGCACCGAGGAGGGCGACCTCACCGACTGGGCCCTCGAGATGGAGGCGAAGGCGAAGAAGGTGAGGAACTACAACATCCAGGTCGTCACCGCCTGGGGCCGTCTCGTCAAGCTGGACGGGTCGACGAAGATCGTCAACCTCGCGGGCCTCGTCTCCGGCTTCTATGCGAAGTCCAGCGTCCAGACCTCCATCGGCAAGACCCGGGAGGAGGCGGGCTTCGGCATCCGCAAGACGAAGCTCGAACAGACGCTCCCCGTGGAACTGGACAACGACATCATCGAGCTCCTCGACCTCGCGGGCTTCCTCACCTTCCGGGAGTACGACGGGAAGGACGACTACTTCGTCTATCACACGAAGATGCTCTCCCCGGACGGCAGCGACTACCGCTACGCCGAGGACGTCCGCGTTCTGAACAAGATCATCCGGGAGACCCGGAAGAAGGGCCTCGACCTCATGAACGACGACATCGACCTCGAGGACATCCAGGGCGAGCTTGAAACTCGGTGCAAGTTCCTCTTTGAGCCGTTGCAGCGTATGATCGACGCGAAGGAGATCAGCGCCGCCGAGATCATCCTCATGGACGGGCACGAGGAGACCTTCATCGAGGACGAGACTATGCGGACGAAAATCCGCTACCTGTCCCGGGGCTACATCCGCGAGGTCTACATCAACCTCGCCCGGCGTCGGCCCAGCGCCTAACGGAAGGAGGATAGAACCCTATGAGCATCAAAGTCAACGGTATCAACTACGGATGGGGCGACGTCGACGTCAAAATCCCCGGCCTGAACCTCGTCGTCCAGGAGATCAGCTACGACGACGAACAGGAGATGGAGGAGTCCTACGGCAGAGGCAACCGCCCCCGGGGCTACGGCAAGGGCAACTATAAGGCGTCCGGCAAGATGTCCATGCTCCGGGACGACTATGACGACGTCCTGGACTACTGCAAGGCCACGGGAAAGCCCTTCTTCGGCGTGGAGCTCCCCTCCGTGGTCGTCTCCTACGCCAACCCCGGAGGCCGGACGCGCATCGACGAGCTCAAGAGGGTCGTGTTCGTCAAACGCAGTCACAAAGCGGCCCAGGGCGACAAGACCCTCTCCGTCGACATCGACCTCATGATCGTCGGCGGCATTGTGGAGGACGGCGTCGAGCCCGTTTAACGGGCCCACGCCTTCTCAAGATAATCGAGAAAAACGGAGGTATTAACACATGGAAGATCAGAAGAAGAACGGAGCCCCCGGCCTGGACACCACCGAGGCCATGAAGCAGAAATACGGCAAGGTCTACGAGGTCGGTATCTCCGTCCCCGTCGACGACGAGAACGATCAGGAGCTCAACTACCGCTTCAAGCGGCCCCCCGTTCCCGTCTACGACCGCTTCGTCAAGACCATGTCGAAGGTCGGCATCTCCAAGGCGAGCAAAGCCTTCATTCTGGACTCGGTCGTCGACGAAGACCGGGAGCGGCTCATCGCCGATATGGAGGAATACCCCGGCATTTCCATCACGATCGGGAACAAGCTCGGCGAGCTGATGGGCCTCGGCAACGACGTAAATTTGAAGAAGCTCTAAAAGAGAAGGTCGCGGGGATAAGGGAGAGCGTGACGGAAAGCGCCCTTCTCGAGATATACCGCTATGTCCCCCCGCCTCTTTTAGAGCACTTTGACCCCGAAACGATCGACGACTTCGACGTGCTGCTGGACTATCTCGCGAAGGCGAGGTTCATCCAGCAGCTCGAGCAAGACATCGTCGCCCGGGCAATCTCCGAGGTCTTCTCCCAGGACTGACCCGGGCGGCGCGGTCGTTTCTTCGGACAGCCTCCAAACTACGAGAAGGAGGTGAGCGGTCACAATGAGTTTAGAGTCTGTTTTCAAACTATCCCTCGTCATGAACATGGTCGACAACCTCTCCGGGCCTATGGCGAGCGTTGCCTCCCGGGTGGGGGCCAACGTGTCCAAAATGGACGCCCTCGGCGCTACTTTCGGCAATGTGGCGAAATCGGGGGCGGTCATGCAGGAGATGGGCTCACAGATCACCGGGGCTGTCCTTGCCCCGGTTGAGGCCACCTTCGAGACGCGCCGGGCGATCGGCGAGCTCGCTTCGCTGGGCGTGAAAGACCTGGAAGCCGTTGAGAACGCGGCCCGGAGCTTTAGCGACCAATGGGCCGGGACGACGAAGGCCGACTTCATCAGCGCGGCCTATGATATCAAGAGCGGCATTGCCACCCTCTCCGACGAAGGCGTGGCAGACTACACGGCCCTCGCGGGTCTGACGGCAAAGGCCACGAAATCCACCACCGGGGAAATGACGTCCCTGTTCGCCACAGGCTACGGCATCTATAAGGGCTACTATGACGATCTCACCGACCTGGAGTTTGGGGAGATGTTCTCGGCGGGCATTGCCCGGTCGGTGCAACAGTTCAAGACGGACGGATCGCAGATGGCGAGCGCGATCCAGACCCTCGGCGCGTCGGCTACCACATCCAATGTCCCCCTCGAGGAGCAGCTCTCAATCCTGGGAATGCTACAGGCCACTATGAGCGGCAGCGAGGCGGGCACAAAGTACAAGGCATTTTTGCGTTCGGCGGCGAAGGGCGGCGAAGCCCTGGGTCTGTCCTTCACGGACGCGAACAACCAGCTCTTGTCAATGCCCGAAATCCTGGATCAGCTCCGAGGCAAATTCGGCGAGACCATGGACGCAGCCGAAAAGATGGAGCTTCAAAAGGCGTTCGGGGACACTGAGGCCGTGGCCCTGATCGACCTGCTCTACAGCAAGACCGACGACCTACAGGGCAACATCCTCGATATGTACGACGCCCTCGGCTCCGGCACAGGCGTCGCGACCGAGATGGCAAACGCGATCAACGAGACGGAGCCGGAACGGTTTGAACGGCTCACGCAGCGCATCCAGAACGTCAAGGAGTCCATCGGGAACTCGCTCCTCCCCACAATTAACGACCTTATGAGTGCCGGAGAAAACGTCCTTACAAAGGTCGGCACATGGATAGAGGAGAACCAGGAGCTCGTCAAGATCATTATGCTTGTCGTGCTTGCGATCGGCGGGTTCCTCACTATAGCGGGCACCGTTGCCGCCGTGGTGGGCGGCGTGGGCCTTGTCATCACAAAGGCGGTCTCCGCATTTAAGATGCTCAAGGCGGGGTTCCTACTTGTGAAAGGGGCGCTCACGCCGCTCATAGGCAGCGTTTGGAGCTTTACGGCGGCACTCCTGGCAAACCCGGTCACATGGGTCGTCATCGGTATCGTGGCCCTGATAGCGGCGATCGTGCTGCTCTATAACAAATGCGAGTGGTTCCGAAATCTCGTCAACAATATCCTCAACTTTTTCCGCGAGAAGCTGGGCGCAGCGTTCGAGACCGCGAAGGCGATCTTCTCCGGCATCGGCAACGTGATCGGCTCCGTTATGGGGGCAGCTCGCGACACGGTCGCCGAGAAGCTCGGCAATATGCGCTCTGCCTACGAATCACACGGCGGAGGAATACGGGGCGCGGCAGCGGCGGCGATTGAAGGCGTGAAAGGCTATTATACGGCAGGTTTTACATTCCTGGATAATCTCACAGGCGGACGGCTCACAGCTATCAAAGACAAATTCGTCGCCGGGGTGATGAATATCGCTTCCGGCGTCCGGGAGCGCTTCGAGGGCGTGAAGACGGCCTTCTCCAATGGGATCACCGCCGTTAAAAACACCGTCACAGGGGCCGTTTCGTGGTTCTTCGAGTCCGGGAAAAAGGTCGTCTCGACCTTTGCAAACGGTATCAAGTCGGCGTTCACGGGCGCGGTCGACGCGGTCAAGGGCGGCTTGCAGCGCATCCGAAATATGCTCCCCTTCTCCGACGCCAAAGAGGGCCCGCTCTCGACCCTGACGCTCTCGGGTCAGAGGACGATGACGACCTATGCGGGCGGGCTTGAGAAAGCCTCTAACGCCCCCGCCCAAGCCATTGAGAAGGGCCTCGCTGTGGCGAACAATGTCCTTGAGAAGACCTCGCTCAACCCGGCAATCGAACCCATACCATGCGACATGGCGCAGGCGGCGGACGCCGACAGGCCGAAGCCGACCGTCCCCCAGGAGGCTGTGAAAAAGGTGTCCTTCTCCAAGAGCAAGAAGAGCGAGGATAGCAAGGGCGTCGGCTCCAGCGAAAGCGGCGGGTCAAAACAAGTCATCATTCAAAAGCTGTTCATTCCCGTCGACCTCAAGAAGATCAAAGACCTACAGCAGCTTCTCGCGATATTGAAAGAGGTCGAGGATTTCGCCACCGCCAACGGCAGCGAAGAGACGGCGGACGACCCCGAGGCCGTCATAATGTAAGGGAAGGGAGGACGCACCGTGATATATGTCGAAGACCAACTCGTCAAAGTGAACGGCGTCGTCCTCCCTGGCCTTGTTAAAAGCATTGAGGTCAAGGAGTCCGCGAAGATCGACGAGCAGGAAGTCGAAGGCAGCGCCACAAAGCCGAAGCAAGCGACGGGCTACGAGGACGCGAAGATCACCGTCGAGCTCGTCCTCGACGACACCCCGGCCAGGACAAAATACCAGGCGCTCGAAGTCATCCGAGCGATTTTCCGTAAGCCGGGCCAGACTGTCCCGCAGCCTATCCCCATTGTCAGCGAAGACACAGCCAAGCATGGCGTCGATAAAGTTCTCTTTAAGGGGTTTTCTCACAAGGCCGAGGCGAAGAAGGAGCAAATCACCGTCTCCCTCGAATTTTGGGAATATGTCCCGCAGACCATCAAAGCAACGAAGGCAAGCTCCAAAAACAAAGCCACCGGCAGTTCCGGGGGCGGTGCAGCGCCAAGCGGCCTCTCCACGGAATACAAGGGCTACCTCGCAACAGGCCGGGGCGTGTCCCCTGCCTCTGACACTGTCACCGCGTCCGGGATCGCAGGTTTGCAGAGGATCGCCGCGATGCCATTCTAAGAAGGAGACAGTCAAACCATGGAAACGCTTGAGTTATTCTACCCGCAGATCGCCGTCCGGGCCGGGCCCTACACACTGGACGCGGGCATCAAGTTTGAGATATTCTCGGCGAAGTCCTCATACTTCGATTGGGCGAAGATACGGTTCACAGAGGGGTTTCAATCGGAGATCAGTCTTGCCCGGAAAGCCCCAGCCGTGATTGAGCTCGGCTATGACGGCATCATGGAGGAAGTGTTCACGGGCTTCGTCACCTGCCCCTATAACAAGGGCAGCGGAGTCGACGAGATCACACTCAAAGACGAAATGCTGCGCCTTGAGGATACGCAGATTAACAATACATTCCTCGATGCTACCCCGCAAGAGGTTATTTCTTACATTCTCACACAGGCTGGGGTGGACAAGAAAAAACTCAGCGTCCAGCATTTCCCCACACGCAAGAAGCTCCCTATCCGGCAGATGTCCGGCGTTCAGGCGATCAACGTTGTCAATGCGGCATGGAACACCAAGAAGCGGTTCTTTTTCTCGGGCGGTATCTTCTATTGGGGCGAGAACCCGGAGCAGCAGAAAATCTATACGTTCGAGTATGGTGTCAACATCATTAACCTCACCCGGCTCGGGGGCGTGTGGGAGTTGGAGACAGTCTCCGCCCCCTTCGTCCGGCACTCCCACAAGATCAACATCATACACCCGAAGATCGGCGGGGAGCAGGAGGTCATAAAGGTTGTCTCGGCCACCAATGACGAGGGTTTCATCCGCACAAAGATTTACTTCTAAGAAGGGGGCGAGACCATGCTTGAGGAGATGGTGAAGGCGGTCATCAATAAGGTTATCGCCCAAGACTACCCCTTCCTCAAGTCGTCCGCTGCGCTCTACGCTGTTGTTACAAAGGCGGCGCAGCTTGACGAGACGTTCGACTATAACGGCCTCGTCATCCATAACGATGAGACAGGCACGAGATACCAGGGGCACATCACCGCCCATTGGTATGAGTACACACTCCAGGTCGTTGACCGCTGGGGGAACGTGGACGAATCCTTCCCTGCCTTCCCGGATATCCGTTCCCGGCTCCAGCTCAAGGCCGGGGCCTTCGTCTCCGTGGCAATGGCTTATGGGGACACACCGGCAATCATTAGGGAGGTAAAGCTATGACGGGCCTGACAGATACGGATATCCGGCTCTCGGATGAGTGGCAGCTCACACAAGCGGCGGACGGTGATGCTCCCCTCTGCTCCGGCTTCGAGTGCCTCTATCAAAACATCATCCTTGAGGCCCTCACGCAGCCAGGTGACCTTTTCTACGACCCGGCTTTCGGGTGGGGCCTCTATGACTTCATCCAGTCCGAGGACGACGACCTCACCCGCCTGGAGATCGCGCAGCGGGCCCGGGTCGGCTTGCAGCGGCGCGAGGTCATCCGCCCTGAGACCATACAGGTGGCCGTCAGCTTCGAGGACAATGCCTTTGTCCTGCATTGTTCTTTTCAGTTTGACGAGGAGGAGACGGCCCGGACGCTTACCCTTATGATCGGCGCGGTCAGTGTGGAGGTGCGCATGGTATGATTGATAAAGAGACCCTTGATGCTGTTTTGCCTATACCTGATTTGGAAGGGTTGAAAAACGCGGAGGTCGAAGAACTGAAACAGGAAGGTTTCGTTATTACAAACTTTCACTCAGGCGGTATATTTTATACCATCCTGATGATAGTTCTCCGCATTAGAATTGAGCTGGCAATTCTTTTGCGCACTGTGATTAATCACTGTTCTGTAAGCCATGCCACGGGACTTTGGCTGGACATTAAAGCCGCAGATTTTTCTAAAAAAAGAAAGCGGGCACAGAAAGCAAGGGGATATGTGACGGTTTCCCGGACTGTAACTGATGGGGAAGCGGTAAAGGTTCCTAAAGGGACTGTGTTTAAAACTATCCGGGATATCAATGGAGAAGATCTTCGGTTCTTTGCCCTGGAGCCCGCTGTCTTGCAAAGGGGTATGCTGTCCGTTGACGTTTTGGTTGAGGCGGAGAAAGAAGGAAGCCGCTACAACATACCTGAAGGGCAGATTGCAAGCACCCTCACTTATCTGGGGGAAGTCGTCATTTCCAATGGACGGGGATGGATTGAGCGGGAAGGCAGCGACACAGAATCCGATGATAGCCTTCGTAGCCGCTGCCTGCGCTCCTGGGCAGAACTGGCCACTGTAGCCATACATGATACCTATGTCAATGTCTGCGAGTCAGTGAATGGCGTTCTCTATGCTACAGTTAAGGATCAGCATCCCCGGGGGCAAGGCACGATTGACGTTATCATCACATCTGAGGCTGGCAGCGCTACCGAAGCGCTGCTCAACGAGGTGCGCGCAGCATGTGAGAAGATTAAAGCGCCCGATGATGATGTTCTGGTCAAAAGTGCCGAAACGGTCTACCAGCCCATCGCATTGACAGTGACCGTATCTTCCGTCATCAATCAAACGGAAATTGAGGGGCACGTGGCGTCTGCGGTCACTGATCTGCTTCGCATCCGTCAACGCAGGGAGCTCAATGAGTTGACTCATGCTGATCTGATCCATAAGGTGAAAAGCGCAGTGCCCAGCGTCCGAAATGTTATTGTTACGGATCCGGCTGAGGATGTATTTTTGGAGGAGGACAAGATCATCCTTCCAAGTGCGGTCTCTGTTACCGTCCAGGGGGTATAATTCATGTTTAACAGCTTTGGTGAATATATGTTCCGCCTGCTGTTTGGCCCGCTAAGAAAAGTAACAAAAAAGGCCAATCAGTTCTATATTTTCTTCAAAGTGATTGGCCGGCAGTTCGACCAAATGAAGAAAGATATATTCAGGGTTCGCGAAGAAAGCGCCGTACTCACGTGCAGCGATATTATGCTCCCTGTTCACGGTCAGGATCGGGACATGGCTCGCCTAAAAGGTGAAACCATTAAAAGTTATCGAACCCGGTTGGCAATGAAGGGGGTTATCTCTGAGAAGGCAGGGCTGAATGAAGGCATACGGTATTTAGCAAAATCTTTCGGCTATGACAATGTAGAAATTATCAAAAATCCTGACCCGGAACATTGGGCAGAGGCGACAGTTTTTTTCGTAGGCGGCAATATTGTCTTGGACGACCATGGCGTGCTGCTCCAAGAACTAAATAAAATCAAACCAGCCCGGACACTGCTGTCCCTATCCAAACAGCAGCGCTATCCAGGAACCGCCTATCTAGGCGCAGCCAGGGTATCCGGCAGAATAGTTATCATTGAACAGGAGTGACAGATATGGCTTTTACCAGAATGAAGCTCACTACCTTCGGCAGAAATTTAGAGGCTAAGTCCCGGCAGGGTAAAGGAATCCATTTTACTCGTATTGCTTTAGGCGACGGACTGCTGGACAACGATTCTATGGTCAATAGAACCACGCTGATTCATGAACGGCTGTCTATTCCAATTGACTCTGTGATGATCGTTGATGAAGGTGGGCAAACTGCCGCCGTGGGAACATTGGACAACCGAAAAATACTGCAAGGATTTTCATATCGGGAACTGGCCCTGATGGCCAGAGACCCAGACACACGTCAGGAAGGGGCATACCTCTACGACAACGCGGGCCCGGAATGCGAATACCTGGGGCTCGCTGAAGATGGTATGATTATTTGCGAACAAATAAAAATCCTGGTAAAAACGGAAGAAGCTGATAAAATCACTTTTGACGCCTCGGGAAACCCGCTGTATATGACTTCCGAGAATGTGATGCAGATTATAAGACTTCACGAGGGCAATTCTATTGCCCATCCCAACAAAGCCGACCTAGATCCTGAAACAGGGAAGGTGGTAGCGGGTCAGCTGCCTTTGCTGGACTATGCGGCGAGCAAGCACGCAGCTGCCCATGCTGCGACCGGGAGTGATCCCATTACTCCTGCGGATATTGGTGCAGCGCCGAAAAGCCATACCCACACCACCAAAGATTTGCCCGCAACTATGCCCCCCTCTGCGCACAAGCACACAAAGTCGGATATCAGCGATTTTCCGGCCTCTATGCCTGCCAGCGATGTTTTTTCGTGGGCTAAAGCCGCAAGCAAGCCCAAATATACTCCATCGGAGGTAGGCGCAGCCCCAGCCAGTCACTCCCATGGTTCGGCTGATTTGCCCATCATGCCGATCAGTAAAGGGGGCACAGGTGCGAATACAGCAGCGGCTGCACTATATGCACTGCTCAACGGCTCCGGGGCGCTGGCCGCCTCGGGGATTGCCACGGGCGATATCCTAGCTTTGGGCGATATATCCGCCAAGACCGGGAAAAAGGTTACGCTGGCCGATCTGATGGGCTGGATGAAAAACAATGGCAGCGTCCAAATCGCCACCGGCAGCTATGTGGGGACAGGGACATATGGGGTTAATAATCCGTGCAGCTTAACGTTCCCTTTTGTGCCTAAGCTGGTTTCATTAGGGTGTGTATCCTTAGCATCAACTTCTGCCCAAAGCGCTCGCGCTTGGGTGAACAGGACAGCGGGAGAGACAACGGGCGTAATCAACAATAACAAGGAGCCAGAGCGTGTGATTATCACGTGGAACGGAAAGACTGTCTCATGGTGGTCAAACACATCTGCAAACCATCAATTAAATAACAGTACGCTTACTTATTGCTATGTTGTCATTGGTTGAGGTCTAGCCTAATGCTATATAAATGTAGGCCGCCCCGTTTACATTTAACTGGTCTTCGGGTCTGTACGTACTGTACCAACTCATCGATGAACTGTTCCAGGAAAAATGTGCATAGTACCCTTCTTCCGCAGATCCTCCGCTGCCCCGCTCAAGCCCATGAATCCATGCGAGCCCACCAAACATCATTCGGTCGGTCGTAATACGTTTATTAACGAAAATCACATTAGGCACAAAAGGGAACCTTTAGCCGATGGCAATGTATAAATACGTTGCACCAGCCATATTGAATTGTGATGCAGCTGGACTTGAGGAATCATCCGGGGCTCCGTACCATTGATATGTATTTCCAGATAGCCGTCCATAAAGCGTGACTTTAACGGATGTTTGACTGGCTGCGTTCCAACGAACTGGCTGACCAAGCCCAAATCCGGCGGTGAACACAGACGATATGCCATCCATGGTGTTTGCCCAAATAGGGGTTCTTGTAGTCCCCATTGTGCTAGTTTGCGCTAACGTAGTCATTTGACCCGACCTTCCTCCGGCAGAGAAAAAGGTCGGTATAGCAATAAACTTCGGCACAAAAGGGAACCATTCTATGCCTCCGAAAAGGGTATCGGAAGCTGGCCTAGATTATCCCAAATCATTCTATCTGACACTCAGATGTGTAAGAAAACCCCATCTAACCCGCCTCAGTTTTGGGACAATCGGAAAACTGAGGCGGGAAATTCCCCCATAACCCCCTCGTTTTGGCGAATCTCACCAGTGTGGAGCGGTCTACATGGAGCAGCCGCGCAATCTGTGCCCACTTGGTTCCCTCTGCCCGGAGTACCCGAATAGCGTCTTCCTTGCCGCTCAGCTTGACCTTTTTTGACAACGCCCCTACAGGACGGCCCAGTTTCATGCCCTCCGCCCGCTTCCGCTCTAGTGCCTCTTTGGTGCGCTGACTGATAAGATCACGCTCAATCTCCGCACTCAGCCCAAAGGCAAATGCCAGCACCTTAGACTGGATATCCTCCCCCAGGCGGTATCCGTCTTTGATCGTCCATACTTTGCATTCCTTGCTCATGCAGATACTCAGGATTTCCATAATCATGAAAAGGGAGCGTCCCAGCCGGGACAGCTCCGCACAGACGATGAGGTCTCCGGCTTGAACCCGATCCAGGAGCTGCCCCAGCTTACGCTTATCGTAATTCTTCGTACCACTGATGGTTTCCTCGATCCAGCCGTCGATGGACAAGCCCTCGGCAGCGCAGAAACGGGTGATCTCAAATCGCTGGTTTTCCACCGTCTGCTTGTCAGTGCTTACCCGGACATACCCAAATGTCATATCTGTTCAACCTTTCACAAAAAATTTGGAGGTGCGCTATGAAAATCATAACACAAACACCAGGCCCAGGCGGGGCCTATCCGCCCATCCAAGAATGCGGCTTTTTCTCGCTGCCGCCCGGCATGGCCCTGTGGCCGGATGAAACGCCAACGGCCACGTTTTATGAGTACAGCGGCTTTGTGACGCTTGACATCCAGGAGGCGGAAGGTATCCCCGTTGTGATGGGTTGCCAGCCCAACACAGAGGCGTGGGAAGCGTGGAAGGCCTCACAGCCGGAGGAGCCCGACACTGAGCCGGAGCCTGAGAGCGATATGGATCTGATGGCGGCGGCGTATCGGGAAGGGGTGAGCGAGGCATGACGAGCAGAGAGATTGTGCAGGGCGCTATGCGGGCACTTGGCCGGGCGGACGCGCTGTCCCTGCGGGGCCGGGCGGCGGATATGGACGGTACTGCCATTATCGCAGAGGAGGCCAAGGTGCCGTCCTTTGCCCCGGCTAAAGATTACAGCAATTGGCCCCGGGGCGCGCCGGTTGCAGACGGGGGCCAGGTGTGGACGCTGCTCCAGCCCCACAACGCCGCAAACTATGAGGGACGCCCGGCTACCCTGCGGGCGCTGTGGGGGCTGTGCCACACCAAAGACCCGGCCCACGCAAAGCCCTTTGTGGAGCCCTGCGGCACCAGCGGGATGTACATGACAGGGGAGTGTGTGTTGGAGGGCGGCGTGGTGTTCCGCTGTTCGGCGGATAACACTGTGCATAGTCCGGGTGCGTTGCCTGGGGCGTGGGATCGGGTTGATTAGGAGGCTGCTCTGAGGAGGGATAAATAATGTCCGCCCATCACGGAAGCCACCTCCACATATGGAGCTGTTACCGCAAATGGGCGGACTTAGAATTGCTTCTAAGAAACACGTTGTTTTTTCTTATTTATCTTGTCCGAAATTCTTAAATATCCTGTCGCGCTACAGAAATGATAACGTATGGTATAATGTATCTGGAAAATTTTACCGTGCAAATTGAGGGCGGAATTTGTCGAAAAAGTGAAAACGCAGAAAAAAGGGGAAAACAAAAAAAGCCGCCATTCCGGCGGCTTTTCGTACAGCGGTAGGGCGGCGGGGAATTATTTGCTGCCCAGATCTTTCAGACAGCTCACGCAAACATTTTTCCCCTTGAAGGAAGTGATCTCGCGGGAATCCCCACAGAAAATGCAGGCAGGCTGATACTTGTTCAAAATGATGGAAGGCCCGTCCACATAGATTTCCAGGGGGTCGCGCTCTGCGATGTCCAGGGTGCGGCGCAGCTCGATCGGCAATACGATGCGCCCCAGCTCATCGACTTTTCGAACGATTCCGGTTGCTTTCATTTGCGGTGTCCTCCTTGCGCCATGGCATGAATTTTTTCACAACTCATACTACGCCTTTATTATAACACAACGTATAACTTTGTCAATCAAAAAATTGGGGAAAATCCGTAATTATTGGGAACTCTGTCGAATTGTGCCATGGCGGCCTTTTCCTGGGACATGAATTTGTGCGCGCTGCCGTATATATAGGGGGACGAGCAAAGGGGGGACCGAGATATGGCGATGTCGCTGATCTGGACGGCAATGGTGGGTGCGGCCATTCTGTGCGGGCTGGCCACGGGAAACGGCCCGGCGGTGGCCCGGGGGGCGCTGGATGGGGCGGCGGCCGGGGTGGAGCTGTGCCTGTCCATGATGGGGGTGCTGTGCCTGTGGATGGGGGTGATGGAGGTGATGGAGCGCTCCGGCATTGCCCGGGGGCTGACCCGGCTGCTCCAGCCCGCCGTCAGGCGGCTGTACCCGGACTTTGCCCGGGACGAAGGGGTGATGGACGCGGTGAGCGCTAACCTGTCCGCCAACCTGCTGGGGCTGGGCAACGCGGCCACCCCCCTGGGGCTGGAGGCGGCCCGGCTGATGGCCCGGCGCAGCCCCGGAACGGCGTCGGACGGCCTTTGCATGCTGGTGGTCACCAACACCGCGTCATTACAGCTCATCCCTACCACGGTGGCCTCCCTGCGCGCGGCGGCGGGGAGCGCCAACCCGTTTGATATCCTGCCGGCGGTGTGGCTGGCGTCGTCCGTCTCGGTGGCGGTGGGAATTGCGTCGGCCAAGCTGTTCTCCCGGGTGTGGAGGTAGGCCATGGAGCTGATGTTCACCATGCTGGTGCCCGGTCTGATGCTGGCGGTGGCCCTGTGGGGGCTTTACAGGCGGGTAGACCTGTGGGGGGCGCTCACCGATGGGGCGGAAAAGGGGCTGAAGGTGTCCCTGCGGATCATGCCGCCCCTCATCGGGCTGCTGACGGCTGTGTATATGCTGCGCGCCTCCGGGGCGCTGGAGCTGCTGGGGGAGGCGGTGGGGCCGCTGCTGTCGGCGGCGGGCATTCCTGTGGAGACCATCGGGCTGCTGCTGGTGCGCCCGGTGAGCGGCTCCGCCGCCCTGGGGGTGGGGGCGGAGCTCATCGAAACCTACGGTCCCGACTCCCTGGTGGGGCGGACGGCGGCGGTGATGCTGGGCTCCACCGAGACCACGTTTTACACCATCGCGGTGTATTTTGGCGCGGCCAAGGTGGGCAGGACCCGGTATGCCGTCCCGGCGGCGCTGTGCGCGGATATCGCCGGGTTCCTGGCGGCGTCCTGGGCGGTGCGGCTGCTGTTTTGAGCTTTTATGGTTCCTCCTGCCCCGGGATGGTGAGCTTGGGATTGGGTGCGCTGAGGTATATCTCCTCGCAGTCCCGCTGGGCTTCGATCAATATCTGAATGGCTTTTTCTGTGTTCCGCATGAGATGGAGGTACATTTCTTTATAATCTGCCATGCTTATCACCTCTTTGACAGTATAGCATTGTTTAGCACAGTTGGTCAACCGCAATACTAAACAATGTTCTATAATGTTTTACCAAGGAGTGATATGATGGCAAAAACGCAAACTCAAATTGGCATTCGTGTTACGAATGATTTTAAGGCTCGCCTTGAAAGGCAGGCTGATAAGGAGCGGCGTTCTGTCTCTAATTTAATCCTCAAAGTAATGGAAGAATACCTGGAACAACAGGAAAAACAGTCATAAAAAGTCCCCACCCGGTTTCGGGTGGGGACTTTTTTCGTCTCTGGCTTATTCCTCCGCCATGGCCTTGGCCGCGGCGATGGCCTTCTCCTGGGCGGGGCCGGGGCACTCCTCGTAGCGCACGAAGCGCTGCACATAGGAGCCCCTGGATTGGGTCATGGCCCGCAGGTCGATGGCGTAGGTCATCATCTCGGCCATGGGGGCCTCGGCGGTGATGGTCTGCTGGCCGCCGCCGATGGGCTGCATGTCCATCACGCGGCCCCGGCGCTTGTTCAGGTCGCCCAGCACGTCGCCCATGTAGTTGTCGGGCACGGTGACCTTCAGCTCCACCACCGGCTCCAGCAGCACGGGGGACGCCTCGGGCAGGGCGGCCTTATAGGACAGCTGGGCGGCGGTCTTGAAGGCGATTTCGGAGGAGTCCACGGGATGGTAGCTGCCGTCGTACAGGGTGGCCTTCAGGTTGACCATGGGGTAGCCCGCCAGCACGCCGTGGACGCAGGCTTCCCGCAGGCCCTTTTCCACGGCGGGAAAGAAGTTCTTGGGCACCGCGCCGCCCACGACCTCCTCGCAGAACTCCAGGGATTCGCTCTCGCAGGGCTCGAAGCGGATCCACACGTCGCCGAACTGGCCGGAGCCGCCGGTCTGCTTCTTGTGACGGCCCTGCTTGGACACCGGCTTACGGATCTTCTCCCGGTAGGCCACCCGGGGCTCGGACAGCTCCACGTCCACGTTGAAGCGGCTCTTGAGCTTGTTCACCAGCACGTCCATCTGGATATCGCCGGCGGCGGTTACCACCATCTGGTGGGTCTCGGCGTTATTGAGCACGCTGAAGGTGGGGTCCTCCTCGTTGAGGCGGCCCAGGCCTGCGGCGATCTTGTCCTCCTGGCCCCGGGTCTTGGGGGCGATGGCCTTGGAGAAGTTGGGCTCGGCGAAGGGGATGGGGTCCAGCTTGACGAATTTGCGGGCGTCGCACAGGGTGTCGCCGGTCTTGATGCGGTCCATCTTGCCGATGGCGCCGATATCGCCGCAGCCCAGCTCCTTGACCTCCTCGCTCTTCTTGCCCCGCATGGTGTACAGCCGGCCCAGCTTCTCATTCTGGCCGGAGGCGGCGTTCACCAGGGTCATGTCGGAGGTGAGACTGCCGGAGATGACCTTGACGAAGGAGAACTTGCCGTACTGGTCGGCCATGGTTTTGAACACGAAGGCGGCGGGCACCGCGCCCTGGGAGACGATGAAGTCCTCGTGCTCGCCGTCCTTGTTGGTGGCGGAGGCGGGGACGCCCTCCAGGGGGTTGGGCAGCAGATCCACGATAAAGTCCAGCAGCATCAGGGTGCCTAGGCCGGTATAGGAGGAGCCGCACACCACGGGGACCAGGGAGCAGTCCCGCACGCCGGAGCGCAGGCCCTGCATGATCTCGGCGTAGGTGAAGGTCTCGCCGGAGAAGAACTTCTCCATAAATTCCTCGCTGGTCTCGGCCACGGACTCCATGAGCTGGTCGTACAGCTCGTCTACCACGCTCACCTTGTCCTCGGGGATGGGGACCTCCTTGCGCTTGTTGCCGTCGGGCTCAAAGGCGCGCTTGTGGATCACGTCCACCACGCCGGTGACCTTTTTGCTCTCGTCCCAGATGGGGACCACCACCGGGGCCACGCTCTTGCCGAAGCACTCGCGCAGGGTGTCGAAGGCGGAGTTGAAGTCGATGTTGTCCTCGTCCATTTTGGAGATGTAGACGATGCGGGGCAGCCTGCGCTCATCCAGCTGCCGCCAGGCGCGCTCGGTGCCCACGGACAGCCCGCCCTTGGCGGCGCACACCAGCACCCCCGCGTCGGCCACGGACAGGCACTCGGCCACCTCGCCGGCGAAGTCGAAATTGCCGGGGGCGTCCAGCACGTTGATCTTGCAGCCGTTATATTCCACGGGGGCCACGGCGGCGGAGATGGAGATCTGGCGCTTGATCTCCTCAGGGTCGTAATCGCAAACGGTGTTGCCGTCGGTGGTCTTGCCCAGACGGTCGATCACACCGGTCATGCGCAGAAAGCTCTCCACGAGGGTGGTCTTGCCGTTGCCGCCATGGCCCAGCAGACAGATGTTGCGGATATTATGGGGAGAATAGCTCATAGTTTGTTCCACTCCTTAAACGATTAGTGCTCGGGCCAAGGCTCGGCCAAAGCGTCACTAACGATAAGTATACAATAAATCCCGACATTTGGCAACGGTTATTTGAGGAAAATGACGAATCTTTTTTCCAGGGCGGGGCGGAATTTTTCTGTACAAGGGCGGGGCGGTGTGGTAAAATAGCTTTGACCGACCTCCACTTCGGTCCAACCGGCGGGCAGAGAGCCGCGGGCGGGAAAGCGCGTTCCCGCCCGGAAGGGACGCCCGCCGCTGTGCCAATGCGCTGGCACTCTAAATATTTTGCTGGAGGTATTTTTATGCGCAAAATCACTGTCCGCGATCTGGTCCTGGCCGCCATGGCGGCGGCGCTGTACGCTGTGATGGGCTATTTCGGCAATGTATTCGGCCTGACCTTCGGCCCGGTGCAGATCCGCTTTGCCGAGGCCCTCACCGTCCTGCCCTTCCTGTTCCCCGCCGCCGCGCCGGGGTTGGCCATCGGCTGCCTCATCACCAACCTGTTGTCCCCTTATGGGCCGATGGACATCATTTTCGGCACCTTGGCCACCGCTGTCGCCGCCGGCCTCACCATGAAGATGCCCAAGTGGTACCTGGCGGCGCTGCCCCCCATTCTGGTCAACGCCCTCATCCTGCCCCCCATGTGGGCCTGGGCGGAGGTGGGGGCGGTGAACGCCGCGTTCTGGATGGCCTGCGGCTTCAACGCCGTGACGTTTATCCTTGGCGAGGCCCTGGCCTGCTATGTGCTGGGAACGCTGCTGCTCAAGGCGCTGGCCCGGGTGGAGTTTCTGCGGCCCGCCATGCGACCTGCGGCCCAGGCCCCCTCGGCTTGAAATAACGGGAAAGCCCCCGGACGGTGGAGCGTCCGGGGGCTTTCCTGTTTTTCGCTGTGTTCGGCGGGCGGCGCGGGAAAGGGTCAATCAGCCTTTTGCACGAATTTGGCGATGGCGTCGCTCATCTTTTGGGCGGTGCCGGGGCCGTACTGGTCCAGGTTTTCCCGGAACCTGGGGTCGTTTGCATACATCTGGCCCAAGCAGGCCAGGATGCCGTCGGTGCAGCGGTAGTGGTACTTGGTGATGTGCTCCTGCCAGCGCTTCACCAGGGCCTGGGCCTCCTCCCCCTCCGGGCCGGCGCACCTGCCGAAGGCGGCGAAAATCTCCTCCATCTCGGCCTGGATCTGCGCCTCTTTTTCCGGGGTGTAGTCCTTGTGCTTTTCCCGGCTCTCCAGGAACGCCTCGGTATTGCCCCAGCGCTCCGCCGCCTCCTGGGCGTATTGGTCCCGCACCGCCTCCCAGTCCGCCTGGGTGGGCTTGGGTCTTTCGTCATACATGGGATTCCCTCCAATCGTCTCGTCAACCAGCCGAAGCATGTCGTCCAGCCGCTGCCGCTTCATCAAAAGCAGGCTGCGGTGCTTTTTCAGCGCCTCGGTCCGGTCATGGTCCGGGGCGGACAGGATGCGCCCGATCTGCTCCAGCGGCACGCCCAGCTCCCGGTAAAACAAAATCTGCTGCAAAGCCGCCATGGTCATATCGTCGTAAAAACGATACCCGGCCGGGGTGACCTGGGCGGGCTTGAGCAGCCCGATCTCATCGTACCAGCGCAGGGTGCGCACGCTGACCCCCGCCAGCCGCGCCGCCTGGCTCACGGAATACCGCATCCTTCTCACCTCCAGGGGACAGTCTAACCCATGACGTTACGGGAGAGTCAAGCGCTTTTTTATGGAACCGCATGTTTCACGTGAAACGTTAGTTCTAAATCCAAGCCGCGCGCAGCCGCTCCGCCGCCCCGGACAGCTCCTCCCCGGTGAGCCCCGCGAAGCCCAGCACCACCGTGGAGGGCAGGGGCGGGACGGCGTGGCAGTACCGGCTCAGGGGATGGACCCGGACGGACTGGGCCGCCGCCCGCTCCACCAGCTCCCCCTCGGAGTACCGGGGCAGGGTGAGCAGGAAGTGGAGCCCCGCGTCCTCCCCGGAGATGGCCGCGCCGGGGATGGCGGACAGCGCCTGGGTGAGCAGGGCGCATTTTCTGCGGTACAGGTTGCCGGTGCGCCGCAGGTGCCGCCCGTACAGCCCCTGGGCGATGAAGCGGCGCAGGCTCTCCTGCTCGAACCGGGAGACGGTGCAGGCCCCGTGGGAGAAGGTGCGCCGGTAGCGCTCCAGCAGCGGGGGGGGCAGGATCATGTAGGCCACCCGGATGGCGGGGGCGATGGAGCGGGAAAAGGTGCCCATGTACACCACCCGGCCCGCCCGGTCCAGCCCCTGCATGGCCGGGATGGGCCGGGAGGCGTAGCGGAATTCGCTGTCATAGTCGTCCTCAATGAGAAAACGCCCAGGCTGGGACGCCGCCCAGTGGAGCAGGCGGCTGCGCCGCCCGGCGGGCATGGTCACCCCCAGGGGGAACTGGTGGGAGGGGGTGACATAGGCCAGGCCGGCGTCCGACGCCTCCAGGGCGTCCGGGTCCATCCCCTCCCCGTCCACCGGGATGGGGAGGGCCTGCCGCCCGTGGAGGGCGGCGGCCGCGTAGGCGGCGGGATAGCCCGGGTCCTCCAGGGCCACGGCCCTGTGCTCCGGCAGCAGCTGGAGGAGCAGGGAGAGCAGATAGTCCGCCCCCGCCCCCACCACCACCTGCTCCGGGGTGCAGCGCACCCCCCGGTACTGGGCCAGCAGCCCGGCCAGCGCGGCCCGCAGGGGCTCGTCCCCCTGGGGATGGCCCCGCTGCAAAAGGCCGGGGTTTTCGTACACCGCCTCCTTGGTGATCCGCGCCCAGGAGGAGAAGGGGAAGGTGGACGTGTCCACCGCCGAGGTGGAGCAGTCGCAGGCCCAGCGGGCGGGACTGGGGGCGGGGGCGGCCTCCGGCATGGGGGGCGGGGCGCCGGGGGCGGGGAGGAGCAGGTGGGCGCACACATAGCCGCTGCGGGGTTTGGCGATCACGTAGCCCTCCGCCGCCAGCAGGGAGTAGGCGGTCTCCACCGTGCTCATGCTCAGCCCCGTGAGGGCGCACAGCCGCCGCTTGGAGGGCAGCTTTTCCCCCGGGGACAGCGCCCCGGACTGGATGGCCCCGGCGATATGGCGGTAGAGCTGCTGGTACAGGGGGGCGTCCCCGGTGAACACGGGGAGGGGGAAGGAACCGGCCATAGAGACCACCTCCGAGCGGGTTGTCCGGCCATTTCCGTGCCTGCTTCGGGCGGAAATGGAAGAATGTTCATCTGACCACATAAAAAAGATGAAAACTGGGCATGGAAACCATGTCAGTTTTACATATAATAACACCAGAACCAGGGGCCGTCAAGGTCCCGGAAGGAGTTGAAAAGGATGAACCAATCTAAAAACCGGGAAATGATCCTAAGACTATGCGTGGCGGCTATGATGACGGCGCTGGTGGCGGCAGGCAATTTCGCGCGCATTGTCCTGCCCCTCTCGGTGGGCGGCGTCACCGCGTTCACCCTGGGCAATATCATGTGCACGCTGTCCGGGCTGCTGCTGGGGCCCTGGTGGGGCTTTGCCGCCGCCGGCCTGGGGTCGTTCCTCTATGACCTGACGCAGGGGTATTATGCGCATGAAGCCTTCATCACGTTCTTTGTCAAGGGCGTGTACGGCCTGGTGTCGGGCCTGGTGATGTATTACGGGTTCGTCAGGCTGCTGAAGAGGGAGCGGGACAGCTATCCGGCCATGCTGGCGTCCTCCCTGTGCGCGGCGCTGGCCTTCCTGGTGGTTTACTCGGTGAAGGTCTATTTCTACAACGGGATGCTCATTGAGGGATTCACCACGCCGGTGCAGTGCTGGGCGCTGATTGTGGGAAAGCTGCCTGCCACGCTGGTGAACGGCGGGCTGGCTGTGATCTGCGCCCCTGTCCTGGGCGTGGCCATCCGCAAGGCGCTGAAGGAGGCCCGCCTGGAGCAGAAGCTGGCGATGTGAGCCTCCCGCCCCGGCACGGCGCAAGGCCGGGCCGCGGTGAGAACATGAAAACCCCCCGGCTTTCGCCGGGGGGCCTTCATTTTTTGAGAAAAGAGAGAGGGAGGAGATTGTCTGGTTTTGTACCTGACGTGATTATAATACCAGAGCCCCCCTGGGAAGTGTTGGACAATTTGAGAACCTTTTGTGAAGAAATCGTGAACGTCGTGAAATTTCTATGAACTCTGAGAAAAATATAACAAAATAGGAGGAAATCCGACAAAACCCGGCGTCACCGGCGGCCGCGGTAGGAGGAGGCGGGACGGCGGCCCCCCGCCCGGCTGTACCGCCGCCGGGCCTTGCGGCGGGGAAGGATGACGCTGAGGAAAAAGACCAGCACCGCCAGCAGCAGCACGCCGGCGGCGAGCAGCGCCTTCACCCACCACAGGGACCAGTAGTGCTTGATCTGCTGCACGGTGTAGAGGAATTCGGAGCGCTCCACGCTGCTGCCGGCCACCATGTCCAGGGTGCCGTACTCTATATCGCCGTACCGCAGAGTGACGGTGCCCAGCTTCTGCCCGGCGGCGATGGGGGCCTCCACCGGCTCCTCCGGCAGGTCAAAGTCCAGCTCCGCCTTTTTGGGGTCGTAGTCCGAGGGCATGGTGGCCTCGATGCTGCCCGTGGGCTGGGCCAGCACGTAGTCCGCCTGGTCGGACAGGGATACCTTCACCTCCCGCATCACGTTTTCCGTGTCCTGGCTCAGCAGGGTGGTGCGGTGGAAGTTTTGAAAGGCCCACTCCAGCAGCCGCTTGGTCTCGGAGAAGGACCAGAAGTGGCGGCCGTTTTCGTCCACGGTGTCCTCGGTGCCCAGCACCACGCAGTAGAAGGTGCGCCCCAGCTCGTCCACGGCGGCGGAGGCCAGGCAGCGCCCCGCCTCGCCGGTATTGCCCGTCTTGATGCCGATGGCCTTGCCGTATGTATAGCCGATGGCGTAGAAGCTGCTGAGCAGGCCGTTGGAGGAATAGATGGTCCGCTCCGGCTGGAGATTGGTGGCCGGAAGGGTGTGGGAGGGCGAGCGCACGATGGTGCGGAAGGTCTCGTTCTCCATGGCGGCGGAGGCCATGAGGTAGACATCATAGGCGGTGGTGTAGTGCTCCGGGTCGTGGAGGCCGTGGGGGTTCATGAAATGGGTGTCCGCCATGCCCAGCGCCTGGGCCTTGGCGTTCATCCGGGCCACAAACTCCGCCGAGGTGCCCGCCACCGCCTCAGACAGGATATTACACGCCTCGTTGCCGGAGGGGAGCAGGTCGCAGTACAGCAGGTCCAGCACCGTCAGGATCTCTCCGGCCTTGATGCCCGCCGTGGAGCTGTCCCAGGGCAGGTTTACCGCCTGGGCGGAGGCGGTGACCAGCGTGTCCAGGGAGATCTCCCCCGCGTCCACCGCGTCCAGCACCACCAGGGAGGTCATGATCTTGGTGATGGAGGCGGGATACATCCGCTGGCGGGCGTTGAAGTCGTAGAGCACCTCGTTGTTATCACCGTCCACCAGGATGGCGGCACGGCAGTTGGGCTGGGGGTCGTCCAGGGCCAGGGTGGGGCAGACGAGGGACAGCGACAGCAGCGCCGCCAGAAGCAGGGAAAGAAAAGGATATTTTTTCATAGGAATCTCCCGCGATCTATGTTATAATATATCGTGCCGTCCGGGGACGGCGGGCGGAAAGAGCGGTACAAAACTATTATATCAGAAAGTTTTTCCCCTTGCAACTGGGAGAAACCGGGTTTGGGGAGAATTTGGAGGGACAAAATGAAGCTTGGCCGGGGGGATGGGCGGACGCTGGCGGCGGTGATGGCGGCCGGGGCCGCGATGGCGCTGTGCTTCGCGCTGCGGGGCGCGGCAATGGAGCCCCTGCGCCGGCTGCCCCACGAGCCGCCCGCCGCGGCCCAGGCGCAGGGGACGCAGCTGGTGGATATCAACAGCGCGGGGCTGGAGGAGCTGATGTCCCTGCCCGGCATCGGCCAGGTCCGCGCCCAGGCCATTTTGGACGACCGGGAGGAGAACGGCCCCTACCGCTACCCGGAGGAGCTGGTCCGGGTGAAGGGGATCGGCGAGGGGATTTTGGAGAATATTTTGGACCAGATCACAACAGGAGGATACGCAGATGCCCAAAATACTGGTGGTTGACGACGAACGGGTGATGGTCAAGGGGATCAAATTCAATTTGGAGAACGAGGGCTATCAGGTGGACACCGGCTCCGATGGCGAGGAGGCGGTGGACAAGGCCCGCACCGGGCAGTTCGACCTCATTATACTAGACCTGATGATGCCCAAAATCGACGGGCTCCAGGCGTGCATGAAGATTCGGGAGTTTTCCAACGTGCCCGTCATCATGCTCACCGCCAAAGGCGAGGACACGGATAAGATCATCGGCTTTGAGTGCGGGGCGGACGACTACATCACCAAGCCCTTTAACATCCTGGAGCTGAAGGCCCGCATCCGGGCCCTGCTGCGCCGGGCGGGGGCCGCCGCCCAGCAGCAGCGGGAGGCGGACCGGCTCACCCAGGGGGCCATCACCCTGGATCTCAGCGAGCGGGCGGCCTGGCGGGACGGGGAGCCGGTGGAGCTCACCGCCAAGGAATTCGACCTGATGGCCTTGCTGATGCAGAACCCGGGGCGGGTGTACAGCCGGGAGAACCTGCTCAATCTGGTGTGGGGCTATGAGTATATCGGGGAGTTCCGCACCGTGGATGTGCACATACGCCGCCTGCGGGAGAAGCTGGAGCCCGACCCGGCCAACCCGGAGCACATTTTGACCAAGTGGGGCGTGGGGTATTATTTGGCCAATAGCGCAGGCATAGGCGCATAGGGATGGATGGACCGAAGCGAGGGCAAAAGCCCAGGGACCGCAGAGCAGGCCCGGGTTTTGCCCGAGTCGGAGGGAAGCCATCCCGTAGTGCGCCCAATGGCTGCGTGAATCGGCGGCGAAAGCGACCCGGCCACGCGCCCAATGGCCGCGTGGATACAGCGGAGGTTATCAAGAAAGGATGGACGGCCTATGACGGCGGCAAGACGGCGGCGGGAGCAGAGCGTTCCCTTTTTCCGCAGCATCCAGGCCAAATATGCGCTGACTTATCTGCTGGTGGTGGCGGCCATCCTGATTGTGATGAACACCTACCCCATCCTGATGGCGGAAAATATGGTGTTCACCTCCAAGCAGAGCAACCTGAAGCGGCAGGCGCTGGTCATCGGCTCCACGCTGGCGGTATCCGAGACGCTGACCCGGGAGGGCGTGGAGCAGACCATGGCCCTGCTGGAGGAGGCCCAGGGCACCCGGGTGCTGGTCACAGACGCGACGGCCCGCATCCTCTACGACAGCTCCACCCTGGACAACCGCCTGGGGGGCTATGCCCTCATGGGGGAGGTGGCCGCCGCGCTGCGGGGGAAGGACGTGTCCCGCTCCGAATACCGGGAGGGGGCCATCCGCTCCCGGGCGGCGGTGCCCATCCTCTACCACGGCATGACGCTGGGGGCGGTGTACCTCTACGAATACGACAGCGAGCAGGCCGGGGTGCTGCGCTCCATCCAGGCCAACCTGCGCTACATCTCCATCGTCATCTGCCTGGTGGCGCTGGTGCTGGTGGTGCTGCTGTCCAAAACCCTCACCCGCAACACCGTGCGGCTGCTCTCCGCCATCCGCCACGTGCGGGAGGGCGAGTACAGCCACCGGGTGGAATCCCAGGGCAGGGACGAGATGGCCCAGCTGGCCGATGAGTTCAACCAGCTCACCGGCCGCCTTCAGACCACCGAGGAGGCCCGGCGGCGGTTTGTGTCCGACGCCTCCCACGAGCTGAAAACGCCGCTGGCCTCCATCCGGCTGCTCACCGATTCCATCCTGCAAAGCCCCTCGGTGGATATGGGCACCGTGCGGGAGTTTGTGGCCGACATCGGGGAGGAGGCGGACCGGCTCACCCGCATCAGCGAGCACCTGCTGGCCCTCACCCGGCTGGACGCCGGAACCGAGCGGGAGCGGGAGCCGGTGGAGCTGGGGGCGGTGGCGGAGAAGGTGGCCCACCTGCTCTCCCCCGTGGCCCGGCGGGCGGAGGTGGAGCTCAGGGTCAGCGTGGAGCCCGCCTGCGCCCTGTCCGCCAACGAGGACGACCTGTACCAGGTGGCCTTCAACCTGGTGGAAAACGCCATCAAATACAATCTGCCCGGGGGCAGGGTGGAGGTGGGGGTGTCCCGGCGGGGGGAGAAGGTGGCCCTCACCGTCACCGACACCGGCCTGGGTATCCCCAAGGACGACCTGCCCAAGATATTTGAACGCTTTTACCGGGTGGACAAGGCCCGCTCCCGTGCGGCGGGAGGCACCGGCCTGGGGCTGTCCATCGCCCGGGATACCGCCCGGCTCCACGGCGGGGATATCACTGCGGGGCCGAACCCCGCCGGCCGGGGCACCCGGTTTGAGGCGGAGTTCCCCGCGCTGCGAGAGGGGGAGGCGCTGTGAAAAACGCTGTTGCCAAGCTGCTGTGCGCGGCGCTGTGGCTGGCGCTGGCCTGCGGCTGCGCCCCCGCCGCCCCGGCGGAGGACGAGGGGCTGAGGCTTTGGTTTCTCACCCAGGGGCGGCAGCTCACCGCCGCGCTGGACAGCTGCCCCTATGAGGGGGCGGCCACGGTGCCCGCCATGCTGGACGCGCTGCTGGCGGGGCCGCCGGAGGAGGAGACGGAGCTGGCCGCGCCTATCCCCGCCGGAACCCGGGTGCTCAGCTGGTCGGTGGAGCAGCGGGTGGCCCATGTGGAGCTGTCCGCCGCCTATGCCGGGCTGGTGGGGGTGGATTTGACGCTGGCCGATTACTGCATCACCCTGACCTTGGCCCAGCTGCCGGGGGTGGACGGCGTGCGGGTGACTGCCAGCGGGGCTGGGCAGTCCTACCGGGAGCGCCACGTGCTCTATCCCGGGGACGTGCTGTTTTCCGGCGCGGAGGAGACGCCGGTGGAGGTGACTGCGGCCCTCTATTTCCGCCGGGAGGGGGGAGATTCCCTGGGCTTCGAGCTACGGGTATTCCGCCTGACGCAGGATAAGGTCCCGGCTAGGGCGGTGCTGGAGGCCCTCCTGGCCGGGCCGAAGGAGGAGGGGCTGGCGCCCCTGCTGCCCGCCGGGCTGTCGGTGCGCTCGGTTTGGGTGGACAGCGGGGTGTGCTGCGCCGACCTGTCCGCCCAGCTGCTGGAGCTGCCCGAGGAGGAGCGGGGTCAAGCTGTCGACGCCATTGTGGCGACGCTGTGCAGCCTGGACACGGTGGAGCAGGTGCAGCTGCTGGTGGAGGGGGAGTCCCCGGGCCAGTTCGGCGGGCGGGATCTGTCGCAGCCGGTGCGGCCGTCTTTGAGGGAGGAGAATTAGGCGCTGTTTGAACATTGACGGTGTGCCTGGCGGAAAATCAATTGATCTGCCACAATATAAAGCTGAACGGGCCGTGATTGGTAAAATCGCGGCCCGTTCAGCTTTGCGATGGAGGCACAAGAGCACAGGAACCCCGCGAGAAAACACAACGAAACAGATTGTTGGTATTTCTTTGTGCGGAAAGAAAAAGGATTTATCGCTGAAAACGGGCCATATTGGGCTTTCCAGGAGGCATAAGACGTGTAAAAATAGGCTGATTTTTCAATTTAGCTACGGCCCTATGACCTTTTTAGTCAAAATAGAGATTGCAATTGACCGATATTTGTAGTAAAATAAAGACGCCTGCGGGGATTTTTTGCACCCCCACTTATTTTTTCTTCGAATAAACAACGAACTATCTAATATGAAGATAAATGCGGAGAGGTATGAAAATACAAGGAGAATATCAGACGGAACGTGTGTGAATTTCTTGAGGGAAACAGGAATTGGGGGATGAAATGGATATCAAATTATTTGTTTGCTGCCATAAACCCGTCAATGTTCCCAAACACCCTCTTTTAGTTCCGCTCCAGGTGGGGGCGGCGTTGGCCGGCGAGCATTTTCCAGGATTTCTTCATGATGATGCCGGTGACAGCATTTCTGAGAAAAACCGCTCCTACTGCGAACTGACCGGGCAATATTGGGCGTGGAAAAATGTTGAAGCGGACTACTATGGCTTTTTCCACTACCGGCGCTATCTTTACCCCAATGAGGCGGCACGGCTTCCCTACATAATTGAAGGGGAACCGACGCTTCAGATGCTGGACCGGCTGGGCTATGAGAGGTTTGCAGAGCTGATTCAGAAATGGGATGTGGTTTTCCCCAAAGGGGAGAATATGTACATCCCAGTGCGGGAGCATTACGCTTCCGCTCCATTCCATCACGTCGAAGACTTAAATCTGGCGGAGCAGATTCTTGCTGGGCGCTTTCCCGAATATTCAGATGGGGCAGAGGGGTATCTCGCAAACACAATCTGCCATTTCGGGAATATCTTTATCATGAAAAGGCAGGTTTTTCAGGGCTATTGCGAATGGCTGTTCCCGATTTTGGAGGAATTTGACCGGCAGAAGGATGTCTCCGGCTACTGCGCTCAGGAGCGGAGGGTGGACGGATATCTAGCGGAGCGGCTGCTGGGAATATATCGGGCATATCACCAAGAGCTTAGGGTGCTTGAGCTGCCCAGGGTGCATTTTGTGGAGAAGCCGGTGGAGCGGTGCGGAAAGCAAGTGGTGAATATGATGCTCCCGCCGGGGAGCAGGAGGAGAGCGGAGATAAAATTTTGGAAGAAGTGGATCGGACGAAAACTATATGGGTGAAGGACCTGTTCTGAGGTACTTGCAACGAAAGATAAGGAGGACGAGCAGATGAAACAGATGAAGCGGAAGCTGACGGCGCTGGCGGCGGCACTGGCGCTGTGCGCGGGACTGGTGGCGCCGGGGTTCGGGGCGCGCACGTACGAGACGGTATGGCTGGAGCGAGACGCGACGCTGGAGGAGGCGGGGTATGTGACGGACCCGCTGACGGCGGTGAACCATGGGGGCAAGTGGGGCTATGTGGACCGGGAGGGCCGGATGGTGGTGGCGGCGCAGTACGAGTACGCGCTGGAATACGCACAGGGCCTGGCTGCGGTGAGCAAGGGGGGCAAGTCCGGGTACATCGACGCGGCGGGGAAGACGGTGATCGCGCTGGAGTACGAGGACGCGGCGAGCTTCTCGGAAGGGCTTGCGGCGGTGAGCCGGGGCGGGAAGTACGGGTTCATCGACAAGAGCGGGACCATGGTGATCCCGGCGCGGTATGAATATGTGTACGCGTTCAGCGGCGGGTACGCGATGGTGAGCGTGGACAAGAAGTGGGGATACATAGACCGGGAAGGGAACGAAGTGGCGGCAGCACAGTACGACGGGAGCTATAACTTCACGCCGGAGGGGCTGGCGCTGGTGCATAAGGACGGGAAATGGGGATATATCGACCGTGAGGGGAAGGAAGTAATCGCGCTGGAGTACGAGCGCGGGCTGGGCTTCTCAGAGGGCCTTGCGGCGGTGAAGAAGGACGGCCTGTGGGGCGTAGTGGACAGGAACGGCCGGGAGGTGGCGCCCTTTGTGTACGAAACGGTGGGGGCGTTCAGCGAAGGGCTGGCCCGGATGAGCCGGGACGGGAAATGGGGCTACCTGGACAAGAACGGGAAGGAGGCCGTGGCCGCGCGGTACGAGGCTGCGGGGAGCTTCTCTCAGGGGCTTGCGGCGGTGAAGGAGAACGGCCGGTGGGGCTACGTGGACCGGAGCGGACGGCTGGCGGTTCCGGCGAAGTACACATCGGCGGGGAGCTTCTCGGAGGGCCTGGCGGCAGTGCGGGCAGGAGAGAAGTACGGATATATCGACAAGAGCGGGAAGGAAGTGGTGCGGCCGGCATATGAGGCGGCGCATGCGTTCCACGAGGGCCTTGCGGCGGTGGAGAAGGACGGGAAATGGGGCTTCATCGGCAAGGACGGGACGGTGGCTGCGGCGCTGGAGTACGACCTGGTGACGGACATGCGCGGCAGCGCGGCGATTGTGCGGCGCAACGGGCAGTACGGGATTCTGCGGGTGAAGACGGGCAGCTTTACGGACGTGCCGGCAGGGTCGGACTACGCGCAGGCGGTGGAATGGGCCGTGGGGAAGGGGATCACGGAGGGGACAAGCCCGAGCACATTCTCGCCGGACAGGAAGTGCACGACGGCGGAGATCCTGATGTTCCTGTGGCGGGCGATGGGCGAGCCCGAGCCCGCTGGGAGCGTGGGATTTGCGGACGTAGCGGAGCAGGCGTATTATTACAAGGCGGCGCTGTGGGCGAAGGAGCAGGGCCTGACGGCGGGGGGGCGGCTGAACCCGGACGGACAGTGCACCCGTGGGTCGGCGGTGACGTACCTGTGGAAGCTGGCGGGGAGCCCGCGGGCGCAGGGCGGCGGGTTCACGGACGTGCCCGGGGGCTCGGCATACGCCCAGGCGGTGGCGTGGGCGGTAAGTCGGGAGATCACAAAGGGGACAAGCGGGAACACGTTCTCGCCGGAGAGCACGTGCACCCGGGGACAGATCGTGACGTTTTTGTACCGGGATATGAAATAAGGTCCGTGGAGGGACCTTGAAAGGAGGTGAGAGCCATGGGCGGGAAGCGGGAATTCCTCAACCGTGCGGGGCTTCGGCGCAGCTTCGTGGTGCGCG
>Ga0209694_1001176_pt1 | contig 31105 bp, 27 predicted proteins | sample GluameincwithD2O_FD_187499 | JGI IMG/M metagenome (GOLD analysis project Ga0209694, IMG submission 187499) | Mouse cecum microbial communities from Vienna, Austria - Glucosamine amended microcosms incubated with D2O (SPAdes) (version 2) | ecosystem: Host-associated > Mammals > Digestive system >... | reverse complement strand
TTAAATATGAACTTGAAAAATATATTGATTTCTATAATAATTACAGAATAAAAGCTAATGGACTTACACCTTTACAGGAAAAAGAAATTTATTTAGTGGCTTAGTTCAAAATTTTTGGGTAAGTTCAGACAATTTATTATAGATGTATTAAATTATAATTGATTGATTATGTTTTATTGAGGATATTATGAATAATTTAAAAATAGCTGGCAGACAGTTTAAAAGCAGGCTTATGGTTGGAACTGGCAAATTCCAGTCATCTGTTATAATGGAGCAGGCATTAAATGCTTCAGAAGCTGAAATTGTAACTGTTGCACTAAGGCGTGTTGATATTAATGACGATAATGATGATATATTAAACCATATTGATAAAAATAAATATCTGCTTTTACCAAACACTTCCGGTGCATCTAATGCAGAAGAAGCAGTGCGTCTTGCACGACTTGCCCGTGCAGCAGGATGCGAGCCATGGATAAAATTAGAAGTAACACCAGACCCATATCATCTGCTGCCAGACCCAGTAGAAACTTTAAAGGCTGCAGAAATACTTGTAAAAGATGGATTTAATGTTATGCCTTATATCAATGCAGACCCAGTTTTAGCAAAACATTTAGAAGAAGCAGGATGTGTTACAGTTATGCCGCTTGCTGCCCCTATTGGAACAAATAAAGGAATAAAAACTATAGAAATGGTAAAAATAATTATAGAAAATGCGTCTGTTCCAGTTGTCATAGATGCTGGTCTTGGTCTTCCCAGCCATGCTGCAGAAGCAATAGAATTAGGTGCTGATGCTGTTCTTGTAAATACTGCAATAGCAGCTGCTGCTGACCCTGTAAAAATGGCAGAAGCCTTTAAATATGCTGTGCAGGCTGCCTGCCTTGCTGTTAGTGCATGCCCCGCCCCTGTTTCTAACTATGCAAATCCATCAAGCCCTGTTAAAGGATTATTAAAGGATATATTATAATGAGTTTTTATGAAGTTATTAAAAAATACTCGTATGAATATGTAAAAGATTTAATATATAATGCTGATGAAAAATATATAAAAAATGCTCTTTATAAAGAAAAACTTACAGAGAAAGATTTAGCATATCTTTTAAGCCCAAAATCAGAAAGTTATTTAGAAGAAATGGCAGAAATTTCCCACAATATTACTTTACAGCGATTTGGTAAAACTATCAGGATATATGCACCAATATATCTTTCAAACTTCTGCACAAACAGCTGTATATACTGTGGTTTTAACCGTAAAAACAGTATACCGCGGGTTGCATTATCACTAGATAGTATAAAAAAAGAAGCTGAAATAGTTGCCTCATCTGGTATAAAAAATATTATTCTTGTAACCGGGGATAATATGAAAAAGTTTTCTTTTGATATGCTTTTGCAGTCTGTAAAACTATGCACAGAATATTTTCCATTTATTTCAATAGAAGTTCCGTCTCTTACTTTTGAACAGTATGAAGAGCTGCATAATGCAGGAGCGGACGGGCTTACAATGTTTCAGGAAACTTATATTGAAAACTTATATCCTGCATTTCACCCGACTGGTCCAAAAGCAGATTATTTATACAGGCTTGAAACTCCAGAAAAAGCTGCTCAGGCTGGTATGCGTTCTATTGGTCTTGGTTCACTGCTTGGTTTAACAGATTATAGAATAGATACTTTTTATATGTGCCTGCATGCAGAGTATTTATCAAAAAAATACTGGCGGAGCCATATATCTTCATCTTTTCCGCGTATAAGGCATGCAGCTGGAGAATATAAGCCAGAATATAATGTAAGTGATAAAAATTTATTGCAGCTTATTTTTGCATACAGAATGTTTCTCCATGATGCAGGAATAAATATATCTACAAGAGAGCCTGCCGTATTAAGAGATAAACTTATATACCTTGGTGCAACAATAATGAGTGCAGGCTCAAAAACAGAGCCCGGCGGATACAGTGCTGCTCAGGATGATGCTGCTCAGTTTTCCATAGAAGATAACAGGTCTGTTGAAGAATTTTGCAGTGCAGTAAAAAAACTTGGCTTTGACCCAGTATTAAAAGACTGGGATAATTCTATGCAAGGCACGAATTTTGCTAAATAAAAAATAATAGTTGATTTATACTGAATTTATTATATAAAATACACTGGTAGGTTATGAAAAAAATTTTATTTTTATTATTCTTTTTAGGGCTTTTAGCTGGCGGCGGTGCTTATTTATATTTTACTGATTTTAATCTTATAAAAAAATACATTACACCGCGTATTCCAGAAACTGTAATGTCAAAAATTCCTGAAAAAGTTAAAAAGTATATTACTGCAGATTATAATGCATCAAAAGATTTTGATGAGCTTGGTGCCCCTCTTGATGTGCCTGTTACTAAGTTTGATTCTCAGTATGTATCAAATGACAACCCTATTTTTGAAGCTTTTAGAAAAGGAACAAAAGAAGATATATTAAAAGCCATAGAATCTACTGATAATGTTGATATTTTTGATGTTACAGGCAGAACTCCCCTTATGTATTCAGCTTTTAGAGATGATACAAGCATTGCAGAAGTGATAATCAATAAAGGTGCTGATATTAACTTTCAAGACAGATGGGGACATACTGCTATAATGTATGCTGCTAAATATGGCAATGCAAATATGGTAAACTATTTTCTTTCAAAAGGCGCAGATATAAATGTAGTAGGCAATGATGGAGAAACACCTGTTTCTGCAGCTGCTTTTGACGGCAATATTGATGTGCTGACAAAATTTTTAGACTATGGGGCAGATATTAATATACAAGATAATTATGGCAACACACCACTTATGAAAGCAGCTATCAACGGCAACCAGAAAGCTCTTGGCATGCTTATAGACTATGGGGCAGATTTAAACAGCCAGAATAATGACGGCTTAACTGCACTAATGCTTGCTTCAGAAAGTGGAAGATATAATACAGCTAAGCTGCTTTTAGATAACGGGGCAGATACTTCTATTAAAGATAAGAGTGGAGAAAATGTATTAGACCATGCAAGAAAATTTGGACATGACCATATTATTGCTCTGCTTCGTCAGTATATGGTAGTAGATGAGCCACAAATTAATAATAATGGTGATGCAATAAATATTAATTTAAATAATAATTCAAATATTATAATGCATTAAAAGTAAGAATAAGGTATAAAATATGGTTAATAATCTAAAAAAAGATATTGAAGCAGCTTATGAAGCAGTTTCTCCTTATATAAAAAATATTCCGCTTTATCATTCTGCTTCATTTTCAGAAAATTATAGAGCAGATATTTATTTTAAACTTGAAAATCTACAAAGAACAGGCTCTTTTAAAGTGCGTGGAGCATTAAATGCAATACTGAAAAATAAAGAAAAATGTGCAAATGGTGTTATAACTGCCAGTGCAGGAAACCATGCACAAGGTGTTGCATTTAGTGCAAAATTAATTGGTGTAAAAGCTGTGATAGTTATGCCTGTCCATACTCCACTTGTTAAAATAAATAATACAAAATCTTACGGTGCAGAAGTTGTGCTTCATGGAGATACTTATGATGATGCAGCAACTATGGCAGAAATACTTGCAGAAGAAAAAGGGCTTTATTTAATACATCCTTTTAACAATATTGATGTTATAGCTGGACAAGGCACTATTGCAGTAGAATTTTTAAAAGAAATGCAGGATGCTGATAATATTATTATACCAGTTGGAGGCGGTGGTCTTGCTTCTGGTATTGCTGCATATTTAAAAGAATGCGGAAGTTCTGCGAAAATAATAGGTGTCCAGTCTGAAGCAGTGAGCGGTATGGCTGCATCACTTCGCAAAAGAAGAATGGTAAGAGTTACTGGCTCATCAATTATTGCAGAAGGTATTTCTGTAAAAACACCCGGTGATATTACTTATGATATATGCTCTAAATATCTTGATGATATAGTTACAGTTTCAGAAAATATTATTGCAGCATCAATCCTTGAATATATGGAAAAAGCTAAACTTGTTGTAGAAGGTGCAGGTGCTGCTCCACTTGCTGCAATTATGTCTAGAAGTATTGACTATAATAATAAAAAGAATGTCTTGATAGTTTCAGGCGGAAATATTGATATTAATATGATTTCAAGAATTATCAGTAAAGGTATGTCTACATCAGGCAGATTTTTGGAAATAACACTTAATCTTAAAGATATACCCGGCTCACTTGCCCACATTACTACCTTTTTAGCTGATGTTGGTGCCAATATATTAGACATACGCCATGACAGGTTTGGGGCTGGACTTCCCATTGGATTTTCAAGGGTAAATTTAGAGCTTGAAACAAAAAGTATGGAGCATATAGAGCAGATTGTTATTTCCTTGAAAAAAGCCGGGTTTGATGTTACTGTATGCTGAAACATATTAATGAAGGAGTAAATTGTATGAAAGCAGAATACCTTAACTGTGTAATGTCTGGTGTATTAGATGTGATAGACCAGTGCTTTCATGTAGAATGTAAAAAAGGCAAGCCTTATGTGTATCATTATGATATAAACTTAAACCATCTTTCTGCTGTTATCAGAATGGCTGGAGATAAAAAAGGGGCATTTGTTCTTGCACTTAGTGAAGATGATGCAAAAAAAATGGCAAGTGCTTTAATCATGGAAGAGAAGCAGTTTCTTGATAAAGATGTTATGGATGCTATTGGTGAAATTATTAATATGATTTCAGGAAGTGCAAAAGGAAAACTTACAGAGCTTGGATTTACTTTCAAACTAAGCACACCTGCATTTATCTTAGGAAAAGGAACAAGACTTTTTAAAGAAGTAGAATATGCACCATATATATGTGTTCCATTTTCAACAGAAATTGGAGATTTTACAATACAGGTTTCATTAAGATAATATTATAAAAAAGCAGTATAATATGAGTGAACCGATGATTTAAATATATTAGGCACTGCTGCAATGGGGTATAATTATTATGGATAAACTTACATCAGATGAAATATTACAATATTGTCTTGAAAATCTATCTGGAACAGTTTTTCATTCCTGTTACGGAGAAAAATGTATATTTTATAATCCTGAAAATAAACTGAAACATGGAATATATGTATTAACCATAAAAGAAAAAGACGGAAATAATGATAAAAGCTCTAATCTAAATAGAGAAGGTATATTCCGTATAAATTTTGGAGTTACAAAAAATACATTTATAAATAAATTTGGCTTCATACCTGCAAGACCTTTAAAAGGGAATACTGTTGATATGCAGTATGATTTTTCAACATTAAATATGCTTCTTCCACACCCAGTATATGCATGGATGGCATGGGTATCCATATTAAACCCTGATAAAAATTCTTTTTATAATATAAAGCAGTTTATTAATGAATCTTATGAATATGCAAAAGAAAAATACAATAAAAAAGTAAAGGTATAATAGGCATAAAAAGGTATATTGAATACTAATTTATATCAAAGATTTATTTTTCAGATTTAGCATATATTCAAATATTATAACATTAGCACATAATATATCTAAATTATTTATTTTTAGATACTTCGCTTTTCAAGCTCAGTATGAAATAGAGTTCTCACATTGCAGTCATTTTGAGCCTGAATTTATAAGGTGAAAAATCTAAATTATACATATTGCAAGGGGGCATAATATATTTTAAATTGTATAGTTTTAAGATACTGAACTTATCCAAAAATCTTAATTACCCCTTATTACAGCAGTCAAAAATTATATATTTATCAAATTGTATCCATATCTATTCGCTGGTTTTGATTATTTCCACAGGTTTATAATATTTTTTACATTCTTCATTAATACCACTTCTGCATTCTGCAATCACATTCTTATCTGATAAAAATTTATCTGCAATATCTTTATAGTTATGAAAATCAATACTGTTTTGCACATCAACTAATGATGTATCAAATAAAGCAAGTTTCTCTTTTGCAAGCATTAAAGCAGTTTTATTATCTTTATTTACAAGGCTGTCATCAGCTCCACGAGCAATTAACATCATTGTAATTATTTTATTTCCATTTGCTGCTGCTTCCATTAAAAGAGTATTATGCTTATCCCCATACCGTGCATTAATATCTGTTTGTGTATTATCAAGCAGTGCTGCAAATACATCATTTTTATTATAAGGAACACTGGCACAATAAAAAAGTGCTGTATTATTATCTTTATCTCTAATATCTACATCTGCTCCACCGCTTATTAATTCAAGCACTAAATCATAACTTTCATATTTGCCACCTGCTGCAATATGTAAAGGTGTTCTGCTGTCATTATCTTTTACATTTGGGTCTGCTTTATTAGCTATCGCAAAGTTTACCACACTGCGAATATAACCCTGCCCTTTATTTTCATTACTTTGTTCTTTTACAAGTATGTGAAGCAGGCTGTTATATTTATCCCAGTTAAGGGATGCCTGCTTTTCTATGAAAATATTTGCAAGCCGCACCCTGTTTGTCTGGTCTTTTGACTGGTCAAAACTATTTATTACATAATATATTAAATCAGGCTCAAGGCTTATTTTTGCACCACCTAATATTAGTTTCATAAATACATCAGGATTGCCGCCTATTGCTGCATAATAAACTGGATAATGTCCCTGTATCTTTTTATTAACATCAAGATTAGCTGCGACTGCTTTTTCTACAAGTCCAGCATCTCCAAATTCTGCACCAAGCATTAAAAGGCTTTCTTTATCTGAAAGCTCTAAATAAGCAGTGGTATTATCAAAATGATTTGCTTTTGCAATATCTAATGCTGTCATACCTTTTTTATTTTTCAATTTTCTATCAGGACTGCCTGTTAAAATAGATTTAACATTATCTTTTGCAGCTGCAATATGTAGTGGTGTATCACCATCTATATTCTGAATATTAATATCAGGCTTATAGGAAGAATATATTTGATAATAGTCCTGTGGTTTAATATGCAGAATTGTATTGCCGTTACTGTCTTTTGCATTAATATCTGCTTTATTTTCCATTAATATGCTGATACTTTCTTTTACATTAGCCATACTTATTGCATCAGTATACTGATATACATAAAAAAGCGGTGTTCTTTTGCCTGCATCTCTTCTATAAATATCTGCACCTTTAAATAAAATATATCTTAAAAAACCAGCATCATGGTCTGGTCTTGCAAGAGCAGCCATTAATGGTGTTATCTTATCCTTTCCAGAATGAGAATTAATATCTGCACCATTATCTATTAAAAACCTTGCCATATCAAAATAACCAAGGGAAATAGCAGTATAGAGTAATGTGTTATTACTGCCATCAGGTTTATTAATATCTGCACCATTTTTTATAAGCAGAGAAACAAGCTGGCTTTTATTTGCTTTCACAGCTTCAAAAAGCGGACGGCTTTCGTTATCATTTAATATATTCATATCTGCACGATACTTTTTTAAAAGATTAAGAGCATTTTCATTAGATGCAAAAAATACTGCAGGATATTTATTTGGGTCTGCCCCTTTTTCTAAAAGCACTTCTGCCATATCAATATGATTTAAGTAAAATGCATAAGCAAGTGGTGTAATTTCTTTATAGTTATTAATATTATTTTCTTTTAGAGAAACTAATCCAAGCTGATTTATATTAATGTCTTTACTTGAAAGCAATAGTTTAAATATATCATTTTCTCTGCCTGCAATGGCAATGTGCATCAGAGTTGTTTTACCTATAGTTTCATTATCTTTAATAACACTATATAAAATATTTGGATTAGTGCCGTTATCAAGTAGAAGTTTTACAATATCCAGCTCTCCATTAAAAACTGCTTGAACAAGCTGATTTTCTTTGTCTGTTAGTAAAGTATCATTTTTAAACTGATAACCACCACTAGCATCTTCTGCTGTATGGTTTGCTGATATTTCCTGATGTGCTGCTGTATAACCGTCATCTTCTTCAAAATAATCATCTGAAATATTCTGAGCAAAACTACTGCCTGCATATAAAAAAATAGATATTATTAAAATTATATACTTTTTAACCACATTAACTCCATATTGACTACTACAACTAAATTAATATATATGACAAAAAAACACAACGAAAAATTCAATATTAATTATACATTATCATGTCATACTGAGCCTGAAAGGCGAAGTATCTAAAAGAAAATATCAGTTAAATATATTACAAACTAATATATAATATATTTAATTTAGATTTTTCGCCTGTGAAATCAGGCTCAAAATGACTATGGCACAAAATTTTAGGTCAGTCCAAACTTTATTAAACCATTATAAAACGATACAATAAAAATAAAATCATAACATATATATAATTTCTTAAATAAATTTATATTTACAGACTTTGTTTCACAGGCTCTCACTATTTCTTTTAAGGCACTGTTTTATTAATCAGTGCTTTTAACTGGTCTAATTTTTCAAAATATTTCTGCAAATATTTTTTTGATTTAATATTTATTTTTTCTTCATATTCTTTTCTTGTAACAAATCGGGCATTATCTATTGAAAAACCAGAACTATTATAAAATGATTTTACAGCAAGTCCGTCTTTATCTGGGTATAATATTCTATTTTCATCACTTTCTAACAAGAATGCTCTTTCTTTATCATGACATGATGAGCATAAAACAGTTTCTTTTCGGACAGTATGTGGATAAGTTACTTTCCATCTGTTTGCAATCATATTATTTTCCTGACCTGTAACTAAATCTTTATATGTATTTGTAGTAAATATAATTTTAGACGGTTTTGCAGGCATATATTTTCCAGTATCATTATCTATCACAAGCGGCGGTCTTTCATTTACACGCATAAAGCTGCTTTTAAAATATTCTTCGCTTATCTGTGGCAGCTCTTTTACAAATTCAGAATATGAGCTTTCTCTAAACCTTAAATAAAATGTACCAAGCTCCATAGGGGAATAAGCTGCATGGCATGAAATACAAGCAACTTTATCATGACCTTTTATGCTGTGCTCTATAATGCTTATATCATAAGTATGGCAGGAAAGGCAGTCTTTTGCTTTTTCACTGCCCTGTATATTATTTTTTGAATGGCAGTCTATACACTGCATGCCTGCTTCATAATGAACATCGGTCAGCATTTTTAAATAGTATTCGCCATCTTTTTGTATACCTCTTTTATATCTTTCATGGTCTTCCCTTATTCCAAGCCCTGTATATTCTATCCCTGTATATGTATCTTTATGGCATGTAAGGCAGTCATCAATTTTAGGTTTTGATATATTTTTACCGCTTCCTTTATGGCAGTCTTCGCATTTAGATATATGGCATGAATTATAGCAGTGTTTTTCACCAAACTCCTCATCAAACTGGCGAAAAGTTTTATCTATAAAGGCTTTTTCTTTATTTTTACCAGTCATCACTATATCATCAATACTGCATTCTGTATGACAGTCTAAACATACCTGTTTTTTGTTATATTCTGGATGCTCTGCATAAACTGCACTAGCGAATAAAAGGCTTATGAACATCATCATTAAGTATTTTTTCATAATCTATATCCTGCTGATAATATTTACTGTCTTTTTCACTGTGGCATACAATGCACTTCATTACATCTACTGCCTTTACTATTTCATTTCTGCTTAATGGGCTTGAGCCAGAACGCACAATATCTGATTTTGATTTAAACTTACCATTTTCCACTGCATATATAGAATTTAGCGGCACTGGGCAGTTATCACACCTTACAGCTGATGTTAAAGTGTCATCTTGAGCTGAAAACAGCCCGTCACCAAATCCATAGAAAAACAGTGTAGAGTGGCAGTTTTCACATTGGACTGCTTTTCTACCTGTATTATGACCATAAAATGGAGCATATTTCATCTGTGGTTTTCCCCTGAAATCTACCATTTTATCATTTGATACAATATTGCCGTTTTTATCAATATGTGTTAAAAATGTCTGACAGCCGGGAGTAACAGGGGCTATTTTTCCTTTCTGGTTAAAGGCTAAAGGAAACGGATAAAATGTTCTTAAATCTTCTGTTTCTACAAACTGTCCAACTGTTTCTTTATTTTTAACAAAGTCATACATAGTTTTAGTTTCATTATATTCCACATGGCAGCCATAGCACTGTATCACATTAGCAGAATGGCATGTATAACATTCCATTCTACTGTGTCCTGCAATATTATGCTCCATAGTTCCTGTAATTACTTTTACTTCTCTTTCTTTACCTGTTCTTTTACTCATTAATATTATTTTATTATCTTTTTCATATACATTAGAATAAGGTCTGCCTTTATCTGTAAGCACCATACTGCTGCCGTATTCTATTTTATCAATATATGATGTGCCTTTTAAATAAGGCACCATATTTTCTTTAACAGCAGGGGCAGTTTCTGGTTTTTCAGTATAAGAGCCGTGGCAGCTTTCACAGCTTACTTCTATCTGCTCATACATATTTTCATAATAATATCCGTCCCCCATTATTTCCATAGTTGTATGGCAGTCTATACATTCCATACCTTTTGCATGGTGAATATCATCTTGGAAATGACGGGTGTTTCTTAAACCGCTTGTAAGGTTTGGTCCTGGAATACCATCTTTTAACGGCACAAGTGCATTATTACCATCATACTCTCCTTTATAAGATAAGGCAATTCTGCCGCTTCTATTGTGGCATGCAAGGCATACTGTATCATCTGGCAGAGTTTTCATTTCATGAGTAACAGAATGTATGCTTTTTCCCTGCATTGATTTATCATTTCCAGAATATTCTCCAAAATCCCCATAAGGAAAATGGCATGCGGAGCAGCCTGATGAATGAACTCCTTGATACCCCATATCTGCTGCCTGACCAACATGGCATGCAGAACAGAATTTTCTATACATATCTGCAGAAATTGTATCATATTCTGAAATATTATCTATTGTGATAATATTTCCGTGTTTATCGTATGCTTTATCATTATTATTTTGAGAATAAAGCCTGCCATTTTCTTCACCCCATGCAGCAAGGGTATTTTTTATAATACCAGTATTTGTAAGCATTAAAGAAGATGATGCTCTTTTTACTTCATATTCATGGCATCTGCCGCAAGTCTGCATCCATACAGACGGGTCTGACGGATTATTTCTTCCATACATATTTTTATGGGCATTATCTTTATCCATGGTTAAAGAACTGCCACCATGGCAGTCTGTGCAGGATAAATCAAGATGGGATGATGAAACAGTTTCTATGCCATCATGGCATGATATACATGACGATATTTCTTTATTATTATCAATAAAAAAATAATAAACAACTGCAAAAACAAACAGCAGCATTAATATTAAAAACACTATTTTTTTCATAATTAATAATACTACTAATTTATATTTTTTTCATTAAAAATTATCATTTTACAACCATTTATTAAGCAATAGTATTTTTTACTATAATATAAATATAGATGTAAGAAAGAGTATAATTTTAAAGACTTTAAATTTAATTTTTGAATGAATAAACATTATTTTAAAACTTGATATTAATTACTTATTAAAATAAACTGCAAAGTATAATATTTCTAAGGGGAAGCGCTGCTTCCCCCTAAAATATAAACATCTAAAACTACTGCAAACTAGCAGCCAGACACTCTTGGTTTTTTAGCTTTTTTTGCTTTTTCTGCATCAACAGAAACTGCATCACCAGCTTTAAATTTGTTACCTTTTACTTCAATAGTAACTTTGTCACCATCTACAGAAACTACTGTTCCTGATTGTGGAGCTGCGAAAGCAAAGCTGGCAGCTGCAAATGTTGCTAATACTACAAGTGCGATTTTTTTCATAATTCACCTCATCATATTTTATGGAGCATCTACTCCTTATATTTTTAGCTGATTAGAACATAAACTGCATATAAACTTCTACTGTATTAAAGTCTTGATAATGTAGAAAGTGGATAAATGTTGTAGACCATCTATCATTTTATTTAACTTATTCTTTTTTGAAATAAAAATCAATATAAAATAATACATTATTATAATTCCTTAATCATAGCTTTTTACTATATATATCAAGAAATATTTGCATTATTATAGATATATTCTACCCTTTAACTATGACTTTTAATTTTATAAATCCTACTATTTTTATATCAATTAAAAACTTAATTCAGTATTATTTATAATAGTGTTATATTATAGTTTTTATAATTTTATCAAATTTATTAATATCATATTGAAAGTGATAAGGCCAAGTATCTAAAAACACATATAATTAAAATATATTATATACTGATGTAATAAGAAATAATTTAGATTTTTCGCCTTTAAAATCAGGCACAAAGACTGATACACAATGCTTTTAAAAAGCGATTTCTATAAATAAGTTTCCATAAGTATGTCCGTAGGGCTGAGTAGTATATTCCTTTGTATAGACTGTCCATATATAACCTGCCCTTATACCATAATATGATACCACAATACCACAGGCAGCATCCCACCTTAATATATTAGTATTATATCCAAAATCACTTGTGCTGTTATTACCTGATACAAAAAGATTATAAAGCACAACTCTTGGTCCGCCACCTGCAAAAATATATACAGATAATTTATCGCTGTGCACTGGTGCTGCATCTGTTAAAGCATTAATTTTCTGCACTCCAAAATCATTATCTAAATTATACCCTATCCGAAATGTGCCGTAAGCCCCTATATGAGTATCTGCATTTCCAAGAGCCACATCCAAAGTGCCTAAAAAATCCATTGAAAAATAATCAGTTTTAAATATATATGCTCTGCCTGTCCACTGGTAATATGGATTTATGATAAATTCTGTGCCTATCTGGTTATCCCAGCCATAAAAAAGACCCTTATCAAACATTATATGTATAAATGACTGGGCTTCTTCCCCCAGTGCATAAGGTCCTGTAATACCTACTTTTATACCTATATGCTCTAATGTATTTGGAGTTCTGTTATAAATACCCGCATTAAAATATAGAAAACCTCCGTATGGGTGCTCATTTTCAGGCACATAAGTGCCTATATAGTCTGGTGTATACATTTCCTGATTTATACTTAAATGAAATCTTGTAAAGTGCAGTTTATTATAATTAACAATGGATACATTTTTTGCCCAGCTCATTTTATTATCTTCTGTAAAATAATCATATTCTTTAGATGTGTATCCAAAGCGGATACCATTTGTATAATTTCTATCGGTATGTATAAAACTTATTTTATCATTTTCCCACATACCATAGATAGTATGTTTTTTATAAGGTATGAATTCTGATGCTTCTGCACTGACATAAAAAATTAACATAAAAAACAGGCTGAAATTATATGAAATTACTTTTTTATACAAAATTTACACTCAAAAATAAGATAAATATTAAACAGTTTTTTAAAATATATTAAGTGAAATAGCATTAATCCAGCTTAATATTATTGAATTAATATAATCATTTATTGTAAAATTATATTTTATATTTGTAAAGGCTGAAACAGTATACAAATTATTCATAAATGTATTGTATTTTAAAAATAGTTTTATAATCTATTCAGATATGAAATAAGTAATGCCGATTCACTTTCATATTTTCAGCAGCAAAATTATAATATAAAAGTAGTGATTAAAAACAGTCGGGGTTTGTAATACAGAAATAATATTCTTGATAAATAGTGTAAAACTATTATAGCAATATACATAGTTACAATATGAAAACACACTAATTATTATAGATTTAGCTGCATTTAATTTTTAAAAAATATAAAATTTGGTTAGGTGATAATATGAATATTTCAAATGTAACAAATAATATAAGAGCGGGTATTAACCCGCTCTTAATAATTATATTTCTTTTTTCTCTTTTAATTCATCATACCATCTGCCATGGTGCGCTTTTGCATAGCTTTCAGGAACAACTCCTTTTGTCATACCCATAAAAGATGGACGGCTTGCAGGATGACCTACACTTAAATAAATATGTCCGATAATGACTGCAACCATTATTGCCATGCCAGCATCATGCACAGGGTATGCCCACCTTACAACCTCTACTGGGAACAGCTCTTTAAACCACATCATGAAGCCAGTAACAACCATAACAACAGCACCAAAAATAGTAAGGACAGAATTAAGTTTTTGACCGCCGTTAAAATAATCCTGTTTAGGAATATTTTTAGCTTTACCAATTAATTCTAATGGAAAAACTGCTAAAAATTGGAAATCACGCTTACTCCAGCTAAATGCACTTTTAGTCCACTGCAAAAAGCCTTTTCTATCCATTAATATCATAAAAGGTGTTGGAAGTAAAAAAGTAACAGCAAAAACTCTATGCACTATTTGAAGAATTTCAGGCACTTTAACTCCTAAAAATAATGGAAGCCCTGTTAATACAAGCATAATGAAACTGATTGCATTAGTCCAGTGTGCTATCACAATAAATTTGCTAAATCTTTGTATATATCTTTCATTACTCATGGTCATCTCCTCCATGTTTTGAGCCGCCTGTTACAGTATTTACAATAGCAGCACCAGCAACTGCCACAACAGCAGCTCCTATTAATACTTTGCCAGCAGGCTGTATTTTATCTTTCCATACATTTAAGCTTGGAGCAAGCTGAGGCTCATCAGGCAGACCATAAACAGATGGTTTATAAGGAAGCACATACATCATCGCTCCGCCTTTTATAGAATTATCAGTTTCTACATTATATGTGCATGCATCAGGATATTTTGCTTTTAATACTGCAAGTCTTTCATTAGCTATTTTCACCATCTCTTCACGAGTGCCAAAAAGTATAGCATCTGCTGTGCATGTTTTAGAACATGATGGCATATATTTCCTGTCATATCCGTTTTCAATATATTTTGCAACCCTGTCTATACATAAGTTACATTTAGTAGATTTTTTAGTTTCTTTATCTACATGCGGCACACCAAAAGTGCAGTTTATTTCACAATATCCGCACCCTATGCATTTGTCTATATCATGAGAAACAATACCTGTTTCCTCTTTTTGAAGTGCATTTGTTGGGCAGCCAAGAACGCAGCCCGCAATACCACAGTGCATACACTGAAATTTAAGGAAATCCCATCTTACTTTGTCATTTACCATATTTTCTTTCATACGGATTAAAGTGTATGTTTTACTGCTTAAATCCTTATGTGACTGATAATCACCATCAAAAGGGGTTTTATCAGCAGGCAGGTTTTTCCACTGTTTGCAGGCTACTGAGCAGCCTCTGCATGCAGAGCATTTCTCCACATCATGCAGCATAGCAATTTCTACGGCCATATTATCCTCCTAAATTATTCATACACCGGCACATCAACCTGTGCTATACGGCGTATTGCATTACAAAATGTATCAATATCTTTATCTGTTGTAAAATATCCCGGGCTAAGCCTTACTGTCCCTTGCGGAAAAGTTCCTAAAAACTGATGAGTTAAAGGGGAGCATTGCAGTCCAGACCTTGTCTGTATATCATAGTTTTGGTTTAATACTGCCCCAACATCTTCTGCATCCCACCCTGACACATTAAAAGAAAGCACCGCAGTCCTTGCCATATCAGGCTTTGGACCATAAAGTGTTATATTATCAAAGTGAGATAAATATTCCCACAGTCTTTCAATGTGATAAAGCTCTCTTTCAGCTATATTTTTTATGCCCGTTTCATTTATAAATTTCAGCCCTTCTCCCATAGAGATAATACCTGGAACATTATGAGTGCCTGCTTCAAAGGCTTCAGGCCAGTTTACAGGCTGATATTCAGAACTGGAATCAAACCCTGTGCCGCCCTCTCTAAAAGGACGAAGTTTAAATATTCTTTCTCCCAGCACTAATATTCCTGTTCCCTGCAGTCCATACAGGCTTTTATGTCCTGCTGCTGCAAGCATATCTACTGGCATATTGCGCATATCAATAGGCACAATTCCTGCAGTCTGGGCTGCATCTAAAAGCAAATAGCCGCCTTTTTCTCTGACTATCTGCCCTAATGTTTCCACAGGCTGCAAAGCTCCAGTTACATTTGAGCTGTGACATACTACTGCAAGTTTTGTTTTCTCAGTTACAAGTTTTTTAAATTCATCAATTATCACATAACCATATCTATCACAAGGGGCTATATCTAAACTTATGATACCATCCCTTGCCATTGCCTTTAAAGGTCTTGATACAGAGTTATGCTCTGTTGATGTTATGACTACATGGTCGCCTTTATTTAGGAAACCTTTTAAAGCCATATTTAAAGCATCTGTTGCACTGTAAGTAAATATTATGCGAAAATCTTCCAGCAGGTTAAAAAAATCTATAAAACCTTTTCTCACTGCCTGCACTCCATTTAATGCTTTTGCAGCTGTGTTATGGCTGCCTCTGCCTGGTGTGCCAGTGCCTTCTGAAAGTATTTCTATTACTTTCCTGCCTACATTAAAAGGCTTTGGAAAACTTGTCGCAGCATTATCTAAGTATATCATTATGGTTTCACGAGGCTTCCTTTTGCAGCAAAGCCTGTATCTTTCATTAATATGTCAAGATGAATAGATGCCCAGCCTTCTTTACCTGCACTGTTATTATCTTCGCCAATATATGTTTTTAAGTAACTGTTACATTTATGGCATAAGTCAATACGCATATCAGGTTCATCATCACTGTCTTTTATACTCATCTTTTTCTGGTCAATGTTTTCACAGTATGGGCAGCCTATTCTTTTATAAACCCATTCTGTGCCACAGTGGTCACAGTGCAGAAAACGCTGTCTGCCCCTTTTAGTATGCTTAAAAAATGCAGTAGATGCCATTTTACCACATACAGGACATATTCCTTTCTGCCACAGATTATCACTGATAAATTTTTCAATGTCTGCCTTTATTCCACTTAATGCTTTCCTTATTGATACCCATGCAAAATATTCAAGCTGCTCTTTTGCAGCACCTAAATTCTCTGCCATTTCATTAAGAAATTTGTCATCATCTTCAAGAACTGCTTTTATTATGCTGCTGCATTTATCTTGAGATAACTCTTTTACAGCTTCAAAAAAATTCTGCACTTCTTCAGGAAGCTCAGCAGTAAGGCTTTTATCATTGTTTTTACATATTGTATAAAATACTGCTCCAGCCTTATTTTCTATACCAAAATCAATATCGGTTAAAAATAAAGGTGTGCCTGACATAAACTGCTCTTTAATAGAATCCATATTATGCACTTCCGTTAAAGTATCACAGTTTTCAAGCATTTTTTCAAAAACAGTATTTAAAGCAGCAATATCTTCTAAATAAGGATGGCTTTTCACCCATTTTTCTACTGCTTCTAATGCATTTCCCATTATTTCTATGCTCCTGCTTTTACTACATTAACAAGGCATGCTTTAGTTTCCTGTATCCAGGTATTTGGGTCCCCTGCATCAATAGTTAAAAGGTTTGTGCTTGCAGCACTGCTTAATCCTTTAAAGCCCCAGTTATAAGGCATCCAAACAACAGTGCATTCCTCACCATTAATATTTAATGTATGGATACGGTTTGTTACCATTGCTTTAACTACCACTTCACCCCTTGCAGAATTAACTTTAACTTTTTCACCATTTTTTACACCAAGTTTTTCTGCTAAAGAGACAGGCATTTCTATAAATGTTTCTTTTACAAGCTCATTAAGCCATGGCACATTTCTTGTATATGCACCAGAACACCAGTGTTCAGAAACTGCTGATGTGCAAAGAACATAAGGGAAATCTTTTTTATCGCCTATTTCTTGAAATCCTTTTACCCTAGGATAAATCAAGCATGGGTTAGATGCCACATTTTCATGCAGAATATTTTTAGTAGGACTTTCTACAGGCTCATAAAATTCAGGGAACGGACCATCACCCGGAGTATATGATACATCACGAGGTAAAGATCCTTGTGCTTCAGGGTCCGCATAAACAGCACCAAAAATACGCCCTACACCTTCACCTGACATACGGAAAGGTTTTTGACCATTTGCTGTATCAGGGCCGTCTACTGCTGATGGAACATCAGGAACATCATATCCTGTCCATCTTCCAGCATTTTCATCCCACCATACAAGTTTATTATTTTCATCATAAGGTCTGCCATTTTTATCACATGATGCTCTGTTATAAAGAATATGGATATTGCCAGGCCATGTCCATGCATATCTTGGGAATATACCAAGATTGCCCGGGTCTGTTTGAAAATCTTTTCTTAAAGTCTGGTTTTCTCCGTTTGCATAAATTCCTGCATATACCCAGCAGCCAGTTGAAGTAGAACCATCTGCCTGAATTTCGCCTATGCTTTTAAGAAGCTCACCAGTTTTATGATTATATCCGTTAATTTCTTTTAATACAGAATCAGACCTGTTATCAGCAGGATAATCCCATTTAACAAGTTTAAAGATTTTATCTTTTTCTTCTGTTGAATCAGCATATTTTTCTCTGATTTTTTGGAAAAGCAGGTCAATTATTTCTATATCTTGTTTAGCATCACCAAGTGGTTTTAAACCAGCATAACGCCACTGAACAAGACGGCTTGAGTTAATCAATGTTCCTTCTTTTTCTAAAAATGATGCAGCAGGCAGTAAAATAACTTCTGTATCTATTGTGCTAGGGTCTACACCTTCTCTTTTCTGCCAAAAACATGAAGTTTCTGTTTCAAATGGGTCAGCACAAACAAGCATTTCTAAATTTTCAAGACCAGCTTGAACAATATTTAAGTTAGGGCTTGTAACAAGCGGATTTTGACCTGTAATATATAAGAATTTCATTTTCTTTTCTAAAGCTGTTTCAAAAATCCTATATATAGAATAGTTTTGCCCTGCATTTATTTTTGGTAAAAGAGGATAGCAGAAATCATTTTCAGCATTTGCATTTTCACCAAACCATGATTTCATTAAATTTACCATAAACTTTCTACGGAAAGTTCCTGAACTTTGTGTCCAGTCATATAAAGTCTGCTGTCTGTGGTTTGGAGTGTTTAAATAACCAGGATAGTAGTTAAATAAAACAGCAAAATCTGTAGAACCTTGAACATTTGGCTCACCACGAAGAGCATTAATACCTGTGCCCGGTTTACCCACATTGCCAAGTAAAAACTGCATAACTGTAAAACTGCGGATATTTTGAACACCAACTGTATGCTGAGTCATACCAAGTGCATACATAACTGTTCCAGGACGGTTATTTATCATAACTTCTGCAATTTTTTTAATATCTTCTGCAGGAATACCTGTAATATTTGAAGCAGTTTGTAAATCATAGCGTTTATAAAACTCACGCATTTTCATCATAACACTGTCTGGATGAGTAAGAGAATCAACAACAGGTTTACCATTAGCATCAAGCTGATAAGCCCATTTTTTCTTATCATAAGAATGTGTTGCTTCATTATAGCCTGAAAATAAGCCATCATTAAAATCATAATCTTTTGAAACAAGCATTGCTGCATTTGTATGTGTTAAAAGATAATCTTTATCATAGCTTTCTGTTTCAAGAATATAGTTAATAATTGCCCCAAGAAATGCAATATCTGTTCCAGGACGGATTTGAGCATGAATATCTGCTAATTTTGATGTTCTAGTATATCGTGGGTCTACATGAATAACAACAGCACCCTTGTCTTTAGCTCTCATAATCCATTTAGCACTCATTGGGTGGTTTTCAGCAGCATTAGAGCCTTCTATCAAAATAACTTTAGCATTTTTTAAATCCTGCCATGTATTTGTCATAGCCCCTCTGCCAAAAGCTGTTGATAATGCAGGCACTGTTGATGAGTGACAAAGACGAGCCTGATGCTCTAAAAAAGCAACACCCAGCATTTTTGTCATTTTAGCAATAAGATAGCATTCTTCATTATGCACCTGTGCTCCGCCAACAAAACTTAAAGCATCACACCTGTTTACATTATAAGTTTTGCCATTTTCTGTTTCCTGAGATATCCAGTTATCATCACGAACCTGCTTAATTTTTGATGCGATTTTGTCAAGAGCTTCATCCCAAGAAATATCAACCCATTTGTCGCTTTTTGGAGCTCTGTATTTAGGAGTTAAATTACGGTTTTCAGAGTTTGGTATTACAGACATTGAAGCACCTTTACTGCAAAGACCGCCCTCATTAACTATGTGGTCAGAGTCACCCTCCAGATTAATCATTTTTCCGTTTTTAACATAACCAACCATGCCGCATCCACAGGCACAGAATGTACAAATAGATGTGTATTCTTGTGCATCATCAAGCTTAAAGCCTTTGACTGCTGCTTTTACAGATGGGATATTAAAACCAAAGCCTGCCAGTGAAAGACCTGCTCCTGCAGCTGTAGTTTTAAGTAATGTTCTTCTGCTTACTTTCAAAGTAGCACCTCCCAATATTACTTGGATAAAAGAATGCTTAGCATATTTAACTTCAATAAAGGTAGAAAATCTGATTGCTGTATAAATATTCAAAAACAATCTTTTTCCTTATTTCTATATTATCACATATTTTTTATTATTACAAGATAAAATTAGTCTCATTATATATAGAAAAATATATATCTTTCATTATAACTGCTTATTTATCAATATATTATACCATAAATTTCGTTTTTATTTATAAACATATTTTTATTTTTTTAAATATTATAAAACATTGTTATATTTTATAATATACAAGAAAAAGCAGACAATATTACACATTTTAACAATTTATTAGTATTTTTCAAGATGTATGAAAGAATATTTATTTCATATTAAGACATATAATACATAAAAAAACTTTTTTCACTAAAAATTATATCTTATAACATTGAATTTTAATTAAATTAAATAAAACATTTATTTTAAAACAGATACTTTTTAGATAAAAGTATTATTGTTTATATTAATATATGACTATTTTGGACTTACTAAAATTATGTATTGCAGTCATACAGGTTTGCATACCATAAATCATTTTGAGCTTGATTTTTTAAAGGCGAAAAATCTAGATTATATAATTACAGAAATGTATAATATATTTAAATTATATCATTTTTAGATATTTCGCCTAAAAGGCTCAGTAAGACTATGCAGTGACAAAACATGAATTTGCCCAAAAATTATGGCTAAGCCACTAAATAAATGTATTTTTTCTTTATAAGGCATAAGTTTAAAAAAATTATAATTTTTATATTACAGCTTTATGGTTATTCTGCTGATGCATCATACCCCATATATCCAAACTTACCTGATAAGATTTGAGCTGCTTCTATTAGAAGCGGTGCTATTTCATTTTCTATTCTTTCCATACTCATACGGACTTTTGGACCAGATACACTAATACCTGCAATTACTTTACCCATAAAATCAAGCACTGGAGCAGCTACACAATGAACATCATTTTCATATTCTTCTATATCAAGAGCATATCTGCACTCTCTCACATTTGAAATATCTTTTAAAAGTGCATCTATATCAGAAATAGTTTTATCAGTTAACTTTCTAAACTCTTTATTTTCATAAAGTGCTGTAATCTCTTTATTACCAAGTGTGGAAAGCTGTGCCTTACCAATAGCAGTTGCATAAGCTGGACCTACATTACCAATCCTTGGCATTACTCTGACAGGCTCATCTGTTTCTATAACATTTAAATAAACCACATTACCATGACGAAGAACACCTATATATGTAGATTCATTTAATTTATTTTTTAAATCAGTTAATACCTGATGAGAAATATCTATTAAATTTAACTTATTAATATATGCCTGCGAAATCTGAAATGTTTTAACACCTAGACGGAAGTTGCCTGTATATTTATTATGCTCCACATAACCATATCTTTCAAGATTAGCTAAAAGTTTATTAACATTGCTTTTTGTAAGCTCTAATGTAGAGACTATTTCACTCATGGAAAGCTCATGCTCGCAGTTACCTAAAAGCTCTAAAATATCTATTGCATTGCTTACAGCCTGAACAGCATACTCAGACTTTTCTCTTTTAATTTTATTTTTTTCCCCACGCATATAAGCCCCCATTTTTACAATTATAAAACGATATTTTAGGTTTATTATATACTAGTCTTATTATATGATTTTTGTCAAGCAATAAATATTTTTATATACAATTTTTCATAAGCAGTTATCCAAAAATATGAAGTATAAATATATAATATATTGCATAATATATAATAATATTTTAAGTTGTTTTAAAATCATTATTTATTAAATCTATTTTTTGCAAAATAACTGCATTCTCATTTAAATCCTGCTTTTCTATAATGCCATGTCTATAATTGATTAGAATATTTTTTTAAAATTTTTCTCTAACTTTCCCATATTCCTTTAAATATGTCATTATATCTTTTTGTTTCATCTTCTTTTCCCTGCTGAAAAAGTGGCGGCTCAATACACAGTTCTTCGCCACCTGCCAAAATACATTCTACAAAAACCAGTTTTGCTTTTGATGATATATCCTTATGCAGATATAACATTCTTTTAGGCTGTAAATTATTTATTTTACATATATACAGTGCTTCTATAAGCATATCTGCATCGTATGAAAAAAACAGCCTGCCATTATGCTTTAAACTGCCTTTTGCAAATTTTACAACATCTTCTATATTCATAGTTATTGTAAAGCGTGCTTTATTTGCTACTTCATTTTCAGCTGTTCTGCCTGTACCTGCATGTCTGTATGGCGGGTTGCATACTACTGCGTCATAAAGTTTTTCTTTTTTCATTTGCCTTATATCTTGATTAACAAGTGTTATTTTATCATGCATATTGCATAATGATACAGTCTGCTTTAAGCATTCAAACATTTCATTTTGCATTTCTATGGCAGTTACTTTTGATTTATATGCTTTTGCAATTAATGCAGCAATAACACCACTTCCACTGCCTGCATCCGCTATATGCCACTTTTGCCTTGCATGAGTAAACCATGCTAACACAAGCGAATCACAGCCAAAGCGAAAGCCATTATTTTTAAGCTGACATATTGTTACATCATTAAAAATCATACTGTTAAATGTATATTCCACTGCTGCTCCTTAAAAAATATATAAAATGTGTAAATTAGTCTAATACTTCACATTTTCACTTGACACTAAATGATTTTATATTAACTTATATGATTATGAAAATTAAATCCTTTTTATCAAAATTAGAAAATTTTTTCTTTCATATTACTCCGCCATTTTATCTGACAGCTGTAATACTTGGCTGTTTAACAGTCCTGCCTATGCTTATTTCGCCATATATTGATAAAAAAAATGACGAATATAAAATCTCACTTATGCAGGAAACTATGCGTCTTAACAATCTTTCTCTTGAAATATATGAGAAAAACAAAACTATTACAGACCAGCAAACAATACTTATGACTGACTATGCTCTACGGCAGTGTTCTGCAAAAAGATTAAGCTCTAAAGAGCGTATAGAGCTTGCTTCTATAATTACAGAGCAGGCAAAACTTCATAACCTTGACCCACTGCTTATTATTGCACTTATACAGGTTGAAAGCACTTTTAATCCTTATGCTCAGTCTCATAAAGGGGCAAAAGGTCTAATGCAGCTTTTACCAGATACTGCACGATATATTAATAAAAAAACTGGTCAGGGTATGCCTGAAAACAGTAATCTTTTTGATACAGAAACAAATATTACTCTTGGCACTGCATATATGGAATACCTTTTAAACAAAACAAAAGGCAATCTTGAATATGCTCTTGCTGCCTATAATATGGGACCTGCTAATATGTTTAGGGCAAAAAGAGAAAACAGACTGCCAAAAGCATACAGCAATAAAGTATTAAAAGAATATAGTAAACTGCAGAAGGCAGTTAATGCTGTATATATTGCTCAAAATTAGCATACCTTATATTCTTCAATATATCTATTAATATATTGAGCAGTTATTTCTATGATTTCGGGCAGTTTTTCTGCAATACATTCAGAAAGTTCTGTTCCTGCTGCATAAGATTCTGGCACAACACCTATTAATGTAACAACTTCTGGAGCATGGGAATGAAGCTCTGCCTGAAAAAGTGTTTCTTGAAAGCCTATCTGGTGCGGTGATATTTTCATTGGCACACGAGACAGCATAATATCATCTTTATTATATACTTTAATTGTGCCGGGCTCTTCTTTTAAAGCTATCGCATCAACTGCTATTAAAATATCTGCTTCTACAAATTTATGAAAAGATAATATACCAGTAGTTCCACAGTCGTATATTTCTACATTTTCAGGCCACTGCATTTTTTCAAGCTCTTTTATAACATGTATACCTACACCTTCATCAGATAATATATAGTTGCCAACTCCCATAACAATAATTTTTTTCATTATAACTCCTTTTGTTATTTATTTATATCTCTACCAAGCATAAAATATTTCAACTTATCAAATGCAGCAGGCTCTGTATTTACAGCTCTGCCTGTTGAATCATAGACTTCAAGAATATCTAGTTCATACTGTTTTAAAACTATATAGTGGCTTTTTTTATCAACTTCTATATAGCCGGTTCTTTCATTAGGATTATCTTCAGGTCTTGTATAAGACACAACAAACCCTGTAACTATTTCACCATCTTTACAATGTGCTTTTACAAAATGGTTTACTGATTTACTCATTTTAAATAAAGATACCATACTATCTGCCCTTGCTGAAAAATTGATTTAAGGTTGTAATATCTATAGATGAAAGCGGCATAATAAAAGGCTCACTGCCTTGAATAAATAATATTACATTACCGCCCTTAGCTTCTAAATCTACACTGTATCTGTTTGGAAATGTAATAGTTTTAACATTTCCTTGAACTTCTTTATATGGAATTTTTAATATCTGCATATTAGTTCTTAATTTATTTTTCATCTGCCTTTGAGCCTGCATATAAACTTCATACTCCTGCTCATCAAGATATCCATTAGAAAGTTCATAAATCTCCTGCTCACTGTAATCTATATAAATTGCACCCTGATATTCTTTTTCATATATTATTTTACTTCGTTTATCAAATACAGGAAATACCTGTCTTCCAAAGTATTTATTTACTTTTACATCTAAATTCTCATCATTTAAATCCACATTGTAATAAGGCCTGCCTTTTTTATACAAAAAGATATTTGATACATTATCTGGATAATTATCAAGCTCTAAATATGTATTATTATTAAATTTTATGCGAGAATACTGGTCGCTTTTAATATACCACACTTGAAGATTAGCTTTATTTACTGTATTTAAAAATACTTCTAAAGGCGCACTGATATTGCTTGCAAGTTTAGAGCCTTGAATAAATACAATACATTCACTGTCTAAAATATTAAAAATTGGCTTGCAAAATGACTGTATTGGATTAAAAAATAAAACAAATACAATCATTACAATTATTTTTTTCATCAGCTCCTCAAAAATTTCTATAAAGCAATCTTTATAATTGATAAATTATATCTTTTATTATACACTTATTATATATCTTTAACCAAAAGTAGGAAAAATGAAAAGTAAAATTTTTATATTTTTAATATTTTTTATTGTTTTTGTTTCAAGCTGTGCCAAATTTAAAGGTGCTGATGCCTATTTATATATCCCAGAATACTATTTAAACAGTGCACAATCTGCCTATGATAATGGCAATATATCTGCAGCACTAATGATTGCCAAAAAAAAATGCGATAATTTAGATTTTGAAAGCTGTAATCTGCTGGGTATAATGTCTCTTGAAGGAAAATATACTAGCCAAAGCGACAGCACTGCATTAAGGCTTTTTGCAAAAGGGTGTGTTAATAAATACCCAGCATCATGTTTATATCTTGGTAAAATGTATGATGAAGGCAGAGCTGTAAATATAAATGATAAAAAAAGAGATACATATTATCAAATGGCTTCTACTGATTTTTTAAAAAACTGTCAGGATAATAAAAGCAGCGACTGTATGCAGCTTGGTCTTATGTATCTAAACAACTATATATATGACCCTTACGAAGAAGGCTTAAATTATATTAAAAAATCATGCTCTATGGGTTATGGAAAAGGATGTGCTGCTGCAGGTGATTATTATTTTTATAATATGGATAATAAAACAGAAGCATTTTCTTTCTATGAAAAAGCATGTGCAAACCATAATCCTGAAGGCTGTTTGAAATTAATAGATATGTATAATACTTACAAATTTACAGAGCTTAATAATGCTAAAAATATTATTGCTCAGTCAGAAAAAATGTGTAAAAGCGGTGCATCTAATCTGTGTGTATATCTTGGCAATATGTATAAGCGATACACTAGAATTTCAAGAATAGATAAAGAAAAAAGTTACGATTATATTTTCTCTTCATGCGATTTTAATAACCCTTATGGCTGCAAGCTGCTTGGGGATATGTATTCTATTGGCTATGGTGTTGCAGAAAATGAAGGCTCTGCTTTAAGATATTATGATAAAGCATGCCAGCTGGGCTTTACTGCCGCCTGCACTTTAAAGTAATATACATGGTGATAAAATGAAAAAGTGTATTTTAATTATTGTCTTATTTTCTTTAATATCAGCATGTAATAAAAATAATCAAGATGATGGTATTTCTGCATATAAAAATAAAGACTATATTACAGCATTTGCTTTATCAGAAAAAGGATGCAGAGAAAAAAACGGCGAAGCATGCTATATTCTTGCAAATATATATTATATGGGGCTTTCTCATCATATAGATCATGTAAAAGCTGCAAGATACTATATTATATCATGCGAAATAGGAAACGGTAGAGCATGTTATATGATGGGAAAGCTTTATTCTGAAAGCAGAATTATACCAGAAGATATTGACCAGTCAGAAGCATATTACAGAAAATCAAATAAAATACTTACAAAAGAATGTAATGCAGGAAATCCTGAATCATGCCTTTATGCTGGAGCTTTATATTTATACAGCAGGGGAGTGCCGCATGATACAAGTAAAGCAGTCAGTTTCTTTGAAAAATCATGCAAAATGGACTATGCTTCAGGCTGCTATACTATCGGATACCTTTTAAATACAGGCAGATATGGTATTATGAAAAATCATGATATGGCACACAGCTACCTTAATAAAGCATGTAAATTAGGATATAAAGAAGCATGTAAATAAAGTCCATAGATACTTCGCTTTACAGGCTATGTATGACATCATCGCAATATATTTATTATATTATAGCAGATACATTAGACATATCTTCATCAGTCATAACAGAAACACCATCAGTGTTAGATATATTTGCAAATATCGCAGGAGTCTCCGCGAAAACAGCTGATATAAAACAACCTAACATAAACAACAAAGAAAATATTGGCATATTCATTGCTGTATCAAAACATATATCATACATTATGTGGTATATTATGGAAATAAATTCTTTAAATTCATTATATGCATTATATTCAGTGAATAGTGTGGAGAAAAGTTCCACTAAAATAGTATCTCAAAATGAAAATCAGTCTTCTGATATGGATAAAATAAATATATCAGAAGAAGCAGTAAAGCTTGCTCAAATCTCTAATAATAGTGATGCAAAAGAAATAAAATCAACAAATGAAATTTTGAAATCAGATAAAGCAAGTGATTATACAGAAGGAGAAATGCTTGCATTATTAAATGGAAGAATAAATGGAGATTTGCCACATAAAGATGGTGTATTACCTGAAAATAAGGCATTATTACATCAGTTAGAAAGTATGCAAATAGACATAGAAAATAAATATCCAAATTTAGATGATTTATATGCTAATGGCTATAATGAAATAGCTGCAATGAGAGCTTTTGCAGCACATGCTGGAGAATATGTAAAAGTAACAATAGAAGATGCTGTAAGATTTATGCAGACAGAGCAGAAATCACAAGAAATGTGTTATACTGATATTACTGCAAATATGAATTATGAAGAAGGCTTAAATTACATTAAATCAGTAGATTCTTTAACCGATATTATTTTATTAAATGCTAGAATGTGGGCAGACGACAGTTTAAGTGAAGAATATAAAAATAATATGTATCAGCAGTTATTAGATAGATTTATGGAAATAGATAAAACACCTGAAAATATCGCCCAATTTCATTTAGACCCGGAAGAATCAGCAAGATATTATAAAAATCATAACAAACCATTAGATATAGGCAGTGCAAAACAAATAGCAGACAGTATATCATAAGTAATTACTTATATTATAAATGATTTTGTAAAAAATAACCCAGACTGATATAATTATCAATTTGGGTTATTTATATGATATTTTATTTTACAAATATCCTAATTAAATAAATATTATCTGCTTTTTATTTTGCTTAATATTCTTAATATTTCAAGATAAAGCCATATAATTGTTACAATTAATCCAAAAGCTGCATACCATTCCATATATTTTGGCATCTGCATTGATGAGCCTTTTTCTATAAAATCAAAATCAAGAATTAAATTTAAAGCCGCCACAACTATTATAACAGCATTAATACCAATGCTTAATGAAGAATTGCCATAAAACCAATATGGACGGATACCAAAAAATGAACATATAAATAAAATAAGATATGATACCGCTATTGCAGCAGTTGCTGTAATTATAACTGATTTAAATGTTTCTGTCGCTTTAATTACACCTATTCTATAAAGAATAAGCATTGTAAAAAATGCAATCATTGTATAAGTAACTGCTTCAAAAACAATACCATTATACTGCTGATTAAGAAGTATTGAAAGCACAGTAACAAAAATACTTTCTAATACTGCATATACTACAGATAAAACTGGTGCAGTTGTCGGCTTAAAAGATATAATCATTCCAACAACAAAAGCAGCTATGACAGATACTATAATTACTTCCCTTATAGAGCCATAAAAATTAGGTGCATAAGCGATAACTGCAAAACTTGTCATGATAAACACAAGTCCTAAAATAAAAGTTTTCATAATTGAGCCGTTTACAGTCATATGGTCTGCATTAGGACTGTAACCAGCTTTCTCAAATGTAGTTTCACTAAATACTGGGTTACTCATAAATAAACTCCTTTTTTTATACTTCTAAAAAATTTGATACAGCAGCTTTTTGAAAGTCTGCATCTTCAAGTAAATCTATTCTTTTTATATTATTAAAATGGACATGTAAAAATGCAGGCACATCTTTTTCCTTAAATAATTTAATTGCCTGCACAGTGGCTTCTCCGGGGCGGTATATTACTTTATTTGCAAATTCTTTTGGTATAAACTCTAAGTCAAACATTAAATTTATTAAATCATCATGGGTTTGAGTAGTATAAAAAATAAGCCCGTTTACAACACCTATACACTCTCTTGTGTAGTCTATTACAGAGCGGATATATGACCTTATTTGATAAAGTTCATTAAGCTCATTTTGAGTAATAACAATTTCTGCAAATCTATCCCTGTATATATAATAACCTTCTGGAGTTTCCTGACCATATACTCTTACTGATAAGCCAAGTGGCACATTTTGTTTTGAAAGCTCATTTCTAGGTTTTAATTGAAATTTATTATTAATAATACCTTGTTTCATCATTAATTTTACAAACTGAAGAAGTGCTGTTAATGTTATGCCGTCAATATCTTTTTCTTTATTCTGGGTAGCTGCAGGCTCTAATTTATCATTAAAAGATGTAATAGGATTTAATCCCCTTGGTTTTACTGCTACAAGATTATTATTTCTTAAAAATGGAAAGTGCATATCAGTAAAAAGTTTTGGTGTTGCATAGTGGCAGCGGTTAAGCATATCAAGAGAAAAAATTAACTGGTTTGCCTTATCTGCATTTAAAAGCCTGAAAAAGTGTGCAATATCATAGCTTTTGCTGCCTCGTGGCATAATCATTTCATACTGCTGTGTGCCTATTTCAAAATTAAGATACCTAAACATATCCATTTTTGTTTCTGCTCCGTAGCTGTCATTGCCATCAATCAGCACCATAACCCTTTCTATATCCCTTATTTTAAGCTCAGAATATAAAAAATCTGGCAGCATATCATTATCTATAATATCTCTTAAAGGCTCATTATACGGATGGGTGCCTTCAGATACAATGTTATCAATAGCTGCAGAATAGCAGTAATATCTAATGCCGCTTCTTTGCTGAATAAGAAGTATGCCGTCAGTAGGTCCTTCTTCTTTTCTTATATCAAAAGAGCTTTTATAACTCTGCTCTGGACTGAAATCATTAATAGATACCGTTTCATCTATTTTTTCATGCAGCTTGGCATTTTCTGCTGTTAAATTCTGATTATTTTCCACTGTATTATTATTTTCTGTCTCATCTTTTTTAGTTTCTGATTTATTTTCAGTATTAAAAAATTTAGCAGATGATGATATTTCACTTATATCTATTTCAATATTCTTTTTTATTACCTGCTGGCATGCAAGGCGGTAGCCAGCATCAATATTTACTTTTGCAAGTATCAGTGTTTCTTTATATACAGGTTTTGGAATATTTGGGCTGATATAACGCATTTTACATTTGCCGCACTGACCTGCACCATTGCATAATGTAGGGTTTATAAGATTTTCATCAATTAGAAGTTTATACAGATTTGTGCCTGATTTTGCTTCTAAAACAATATTTCTGTCTGGTATACTTACAGTATAACTTTTTTTAGAAAAGAACATCTTACCCTCGTAACAAAAAATATAGTTATTAATTAAAATATTTAAAATGATATTTGTCTTGATTATATATTATATAATATATGTATGCAATAATTAATTAGGATAAAAAATAAAGTGTTGTGAAAGCTGTATAATATTAAGTTTGATTTATAGAGAAATATCTTAATATATACTTTATTTTCAAACTCTATCCAGCTACGGACTTTTAATTACATCGCTACTTGCTCGGAAAGTCCTTGTGTCGCAAAAAAACACTACCCTTGAATTTGAAAAAACACACTTGGTCGCAGTAAATGCTCCAGTCGCTTACTTTCAAGCGGGACTTCCTGTCCCTATTCTAGTCATACTGAGCCAAAGTGAACTTACCCGAAAAAGTTGTACTAACCATATAAGGAGTGTATATGGCAAGAAAATACAGCTATGAGTTTAAGAAATATCTAGTAACAGTCATAGAAAATGGAATAATGAGTGCCAGTGAATTATCAAGATGCTGTAAAATTCATAAAGGAGTAATATGTAATATCTATAACAGATATAAGCATTCAGGCGAATCAAGTTTACATCATAGCTTTACCCGCAATGAATATA
>Ga0209694_1001175_pt1 | contig 31124 bp, 28 predicted proteins | sample GluameincwithD2O_FD_187499 | JGI IMG/M metagenome (GOLD analysis project Ga0209694, IMG submission 187499) | Mouse cecum microbial communities from Vienna, Austria - Glucosamine amended microcosms incubated with D2O (SPAdes) (version 2) | ecosystem: Host-associated > Mammals > Digestive system >... | reverse complement strand
TCGGGCTTCTTTCAGAACTCCTGTTACCAGAGAGCCCCTTGCCTTAGGCTAATGGTTAGCGGTTGCGATGATACGCTCCCATAGTGGACTTTCACCACCTAGATGTATGCCATGCCGGGCACACCAGAAAAAAAGGCCCCGGTACTGCAGAAATCCCGGGGCCCTGGTCACAGCAGGAAAGGAATGATTTCAGCAGGCTGACTGATGTTTTTCGAAGACCGGGATCCGGTCGATCGGGGTCTTCACAGTAATGGTCCGGCTGCCCTGATACAGGGTGCCGTCAAAGTAGTCTCTCCAGGTTCCTTCAGGGAGATACACCGACCGTTCTGTCTGATTCTGATGAACCACCGGAGCCACCAGCAGTCTGCTGCCGAGCATATACTGATCTGTCAGGTGCCAGCACTGTTCATCTTCCGGGAATTCCAGCATCATGGCCCGCATCAGCGGCAGGCCGGTTTCACTGGCTTCCCTGTACAGCTCTGTCAGATAGGGCTTGAGCTCCAGGCGGATTTTTAGGAACTTCTTCATGATTTCCATGGCTTCAGGGCCATAGCTCCACAGTTCATTGTCATGACCTGTATACAGGTATCCGCCGCCGTAATCTTTATCGGAGAGCGGCTCGATATCCAGCGGTCCTCTGGTCCCATGCATGCGCAGGACGGGAGTGAATACAGCCCATGCAAACCAGCGCAGCAGCAGTTCGATGAAGGCCGGATCATGATAGTCATCTGTCATGAATCCGCCGATATCCGTGGTCCACCAGGGGATCCCCGCAATTCCCATGTTCAGGCCCTGCATGACCTGGGTTTCCAGGGTCCTGAAGTTGGACTGGATATCCCCGGACCAGATCAGAGTGCCATACCTGGCATTGCCGGCCCAGCCGCAGCGGCAAAGCAGGCACAGGTCTTTGCTTCCCGCTTCTTTCAGCCCGTCATGAAAGGCTTTTGCCACAAGCTGCGGATACAGGTTGCCGATCTCCAGGTGGGTCCCGCCGTAGTAGCGGAAGTTCTGGTAATCGTAGACGGCAAGATCCGGCTCGATGTTATCCAGCCAGAACATATCAATGCCTTTGTCATAGTAGTTTTCCCGGCATGCATTCCAGAAGTACTTGCGGGCTTCCGGATTGAATACATCCACCTCTGCACAGTCGCCCTGGAAATCATAGGTCTGGAATGACCCCTGTTCTGTCTGCATCAGATATCCCAGTTCCTTCATTTCCCAGAACCGGCTGCTTTTCTTGTCCACTGTGGGCCACACAGAGACCATGACCTTCATGCCGTAGCTGTGCAGTTCATCGCACATCCCCTTCACATCCGGCCAGTATTCCGGGTCAAAGCTCCAGTCCCCCTGTCTGGTCCAGTGGAAGAAGTCGATCACGATCACATCCACCGGGATGTTCAGCTCATGATAGCGCCTGGCCACTTCCAGGACTTCTTCCTGTGTCCGGTACCGCAGCTTGCACTGCCAGAGACCCAGAAGATGTTCGGGCATCATGGGTGCCCGGCCGGTGAGTCCGGTATAGGTCCGGATGATGTCTTTGGGCGTTTGGGCTGCACAGATCCAGTAATCCAGCTGCTTTGTGCAGTCCGACGTGAATTCTGTAAGATTGCGGGCAAAGCTGGCACGGCCAATGGAGGGATTGTTCCAGAGCAGTCCGTATCCGCTGGAAGACAGAACGAAGGGAACGCTGATCTGGGAGTTTCTCTGCCCCAGATCCAGAATGCAGCCCTTGAGGTCCATATAGGGCTGCTGATACTGCCCCATGCCGTAGAAATGTTCTGAATCATCGCTGTCAAACCGGGCAGTCAGCCGCCAGTGACCACCAAGGATTCCCTTGAATTCCCTTGGATCGATTTTCAGTGCTATGGACTGCTCCGTTTCCGATCCGTTGTAGTTGCGCCTGAATTCATGCAGGATCTGCCTGCCGTCCTTGTAAAAAGTGAGGACCCCTGCTTCCCCGACCCTGGCCTGCAGGTGGCCATTTGTGATTCTGGCCACCGGTCCTTCCAGGTCGATGTCAGCCCTGGCAGCCTCGGGTCGGGTCAGGATCCAGTCCCCGGGTTCGAGTTCCGGATTGAGTGTGGCTCTGACCCTCAGACTGTCCTGTCCCCAGGGTTCTATTCTCAGTGTTTCATGACCGCTGTGAACAATCAGCGCATTTTCCTCTGTGTAAAATTTCATGTTTCTTTCAGTTTCCGGTTTCGGGATTCAGACTGTCTGTCTGAGTAAGATGGTGATACAGAGCGCCTGCAAGATTGGCATCCGATGAAAAGCTGCAGGCGTCAATCACAGGCTCGCTTGCCGGGTGTCCATCCGGAAGCCTGCCAAAAAGGTCGTGCACTTCCCTGCGAAGGGTGTCGATGAGAACCGGCTGGCGGGAGATGCCTCCGCCAATCAGCACTTTTTCCGAGTCGAGAATCAGCTGGAATGCCAGGACTGCATTGGCCAGCGTCTGGCAGAACGCCGACAGTTCCTCCAGGGCTGCTGAATCATGGTTCCGGATCTGCCCGAAGAACATCCGGCCATCCACAGAACCCGGTTCACGCCGTGTCCTGGCAGCGTACCTGTCCAGCATTGCCCTGGTGCAGTTCATGTCCGTAAAGGAATTACCCAGTCCTGTAACTCGGCTGTCCCAGTGCACGGGAATGGGAGAGAATTCGCCGGCAGCCCCGGTAAACCCGTTGATGAGCTTGCCGTTGGCAATCACTGCCCCGCCGATTCCGGTTCCCAGGGTGATCACGATACCGGATTCAGCATCGGAAAGGGCACCTTTCCAGAGTTCAGCCAGGGCCGCCGCTTTGGCATCGTTGACCAGTGTCACAGGCAGGTCCGTCAGTTCACTGACTGCCTCCCTGAAATCAACACCCTGCAGGTAGGCAAGGGCTCCACCTGTATGGAAATAACAGCGTTCAGTATCGATTTTTCCGGGAGCAGCCACAGCGATCCCGCATGGTTCCTTTCCGTCATACAGGGCAAGGATCTGCTGCAAGGTCCTCAGGAACGACTCAAGGGAGTCTGTCGGTGTGGGCAGCTCGCCCTGTTCCAGGATCCTTCCTTCCTGATCCAGGAGGCCATGCTTGATGGCAGTGCCCCCTATGTCAATGGCTATGTAACGGTTCATATCTCATTTTTCCTTTCCTGATGCGGCTGCCGGTTTGTGCCCCCTGGCACTGCTCAGTTTCCTGCCACGGAGAATCCATCCGTAGCCATGGAATCTGCCTCGATCTGCCGGAAAATCGGCCAGACAATGGAGGAAGCCGTGTAGATCGTCAGCGCCGGGCCGATAAAGAGCCCGATATAGGCTAGAAGCGGCGAAGTATGGACGAACAGCAGATACAGAAGTCCAAGGGAGACCGCGAGCATCAGGGTCCTGAGAAAGAACCGCTGACAGAGCTTTCTGGAATTGATCAGCTGTCGGTACAGTGAATTGCTGTACCTTGCTTCCAGGGCAAAGGCATACAGTGTGTGGACAGCCAGCAGCACACAGCCTCCCACCAGGCACAGAGAGGCAGCCAGGGGCGGGTCCTGCAGCCGGAAGGCAATCTGCCAGTTCAGCCACAGGCACCAGACAAAGAACAGAATGAACAGTTCCAGCAGGATCCCGTTTTTCAGGCTCGCCTTGTAGGACTTCCAGAACTCCTGGATCAGGCCGCTCTGTGTTCCGTCTGCCATTTTCAGGCAGGCAGCAAAAGCCGCACAGACCGAGGTGCCGATGGTGACCAGCGGAAGACAGCCGATCACAAAGCAGACATTCACGATCAGCAGGTTGGCAAGCCAGGTCAGTGTCTGCATCCATCCGGATTCATAGTTCAGTTTCATGATCTTTCTCCTTTCCTGTCTGGCAGAAGACGGTGTCCTGCCTTTTTATTCGGGGAAACTGCTCAGGGTTTCCAGCATGAGCTGATACTTGGCAGCAGCCTGCTTTTCGGACCACTTGACGCATTCGTCGTATCCATAGCCTTTGCATTCCTGAATGGTCTGGTCGATGATCTTGTCAAATTCTTCATCGGATTTTGCATAGATTGCCTTCCAGCTTCCCTGCTTCAGCCGCTGGATCACCTGGGACCACTTCAGATCCAGTTCCGGAGAGCGGGTTTCTTCAGCATAGTTGGCCATGGGAATGAAAGAGTAGTCTGTTTCATCCAGATACTGCTGACAGCCTTCCGCGCCGGTGGTCTCGCGCCAGTCGGCATCCGCCTCGTTTTTCGGTTCCCCCTGAACGGAAGTCCAGGTCTGCCAGGCGAATTTTTCACCGTCTCCATCCGGGTTGTTGGCTCCCTGTGCCCAGGTGGTGTTGTTGAACTGCAGCATGCCATCATTGAACGTGCCTGTAAGTGTGTATTCCTTTCCAGTATCCGGAGAAGTCCACTTCACTCCGGTCAGGTCTGTGGACGGGTCATTTTTGCATTTCAGGCCAAGATCCGTGAAATACATGCTTCCGTTGCTGTCATAGTCCCACATGAGTCCCTGGATGCCATACTGAATGGTCATGGCTCCTTCCGGCGTGAACAGCCAGTTCAGCAGCTGCATTGCTTTTTCCGGGTAGACAGATTTTGCTCCGATCGACCATGGCCGCTCGTTGCCGGCAGTGGACAGGCCCCAGACAGCTGTCCTGGCTTCTTCCGGTACCAGGGAGGCGAAGAGCTTGTTGTCGGCAATATGCTGTTCTGTGTTGTAAAGAAGACTCCCGGAAAAATCCTGGGGAGACCACAGCACTGTGCCGTTGCGCACCTTCGCCTGCAGCTGGTCAAAGGTCTGTGTCATGGAATCCGGATCCAGCAGTCCGTTCTGGTTCAGCCGGCTGTAAAACCGCAGGGCCTCAACATAGGGACCTTCCTTGTCCAGGGCATCATAGTAGTCCCCTGTGTAGGGATCCAGCAGTCCGAGACCGACTTCGTCATAGCCGTAATAGCATTGTGCAAAGGACTTGGCGTTCATGATCATGTTGCCGTCCCAGTCCGGAAAAAGACTGGCGGCATACGTCGGCTTGCCGTCATCGGCTTTCGGACACAGCTCCTTCATTTGCTTAAGCACTTCCAGTAGGTCATCCAGGTCTTTGACTTCAGGCTTGCCCAGCTGTTCATATAGATCCCAGCGGATACCCCAGTCATAGATGAAGAGGTCGTGTTCCCTGGCGTCATTGGCCATGTTGTTTCCAAGGGCATAGACTTTTCCGTCTGCATTCAGAGCAGCATTGGCTTCCATGCCCAGTGAGAAATACCTGCAGATATCCGGACCGTAGGTTTCGACCAGATCGTCTTCATTCCAGTCGAACAGCTTGCCCTGATCCACTGCCTGCTTGTATTCCGTGCCTGTGTTGCCCCAGACCACGATATCTCCCAGATCGCCTTTTTCCATCCTGGTTTCGTATGTGCCATTTGCATCGGGAATGATATTCAATTCCACATTGAACATGTCCTTCAGAAGGACTGCACCCCATCCGGTCTGTTTTCCGGACCAGTTGGCGGGAACCGAGAAAACTGTCAGGGTGATCGGTTCTGTATTGTTGATCAGAGGATCCTGTTCTGTTCCTGCAGTCTCCGGGCTCACACTGACAACTTCCTGATTCCAGGCACAGCCGGTCAGCGACAAAGCAAGGGCGAGAGCCGCCGCTTTTTTCAGAATGTGTTTCACAAGACGCCCCTTTCTATCCTTTGACAGCACCCAGCATGATGCCTTCTTCGAAATACCGCTGCATGAACGGGTAAACCAGTGCAATGGGCAGCACCGTGACCATGGAAATGGTGTACTTGATGACTTTCGAGTTCATCATGCCGGTTGTCACCGCTCCGCCGGACTGCATCGCTGCCGCCAGGTTGGAGGAGGAATTCAGGTACACCCACAGTCTGTGCTGCATGGTGTACAGCCAGGGAGAATTGGACATCAGGATCAGGGAATCCTGGAATGCGTTCCAGTTGTCCACTGCCCCAAACACCGCAATGGTCGCCAGGATCGGCTTGGCCAGCGGCAGAACCACCTTGATGAATATCTGCCAGGGAGTTGCCCCGTCGATTTTTGCGGATTCTATCAGGGAGTCCGGAATCGATTCTATATAGGTCTTGACCAGGATGATGTTGTAGGGGGAGACAATGCAGGGCAGGATATAGCCCAGGTAATTGTCTGTGAGTCCCAGCCCCAGCATGTTCATGTACCAGGGAATCATCCCGGCATTGAAATACATGGTCACCACCAGCATCCGATACCAGATCCGGCGCTTCCACATTTCCCTTCTGGTGGTCAGGAAACCGGCAAAGGCCGAGCAGAACACCATCAGCGAGGTGCCAAGAATGGTCCTGGATACAGTGATCAGAATGGACTGGCCGAAATCGGGAACATCCTTGAGTGCCAGGTAGTTGGAAAAATGAATTCCCTGCGGCCAGAGAGTGATGAGGTTTCGTCCCACGAGTTCGTTGTCTGAAATCGTGTTGATGAAAAGATAATAGAAGGGAAATACACAGATCAGGGCGAACAGTGCAAATACCGTGATGTTGATGACATTGAAGATGACATCGCCCGGTTTTGTCCGTTTCAGCCTGCCATGTCGAGAAGCCGTCATTGCAGTCATGTTTCCTCCTTTCTAGATGATGCTTTCGCCGCGCAGCTTTTTGGAGAAGGCGTTGGCCGAGAACAGCAGAATCACCGATATCACTGACTTGAACATGCCGATCGCAGTGGACATGGGAATCTGACCGCTGCCGATACCCAGGTTGTAGACATACAGGTCCAGGACCTCCAGGCTCTTGGCATTCATGGCGTTGGAGAAAACCAAGTACTGGTCCATGCCGTTGGAGAGAATGTTTGCAATGCTCATCAAAAGCAGCACGAAGAAAGTGGGCAGCAGCGAGGGTACGGTAATGTACCAGATTTTGGCAAAGCGTCCGGCTCCATCCACTTCGGCAGCTTCATACAGTCCCTGGTCAATGGAAGAAATCGAAGAAATGTAGATGATGGCACTCCAGCCCACGCCCTTCCAGAGATTCCATCCGAGCATTTTCAGCCACATGTGTGCATCGGACATCAGGTAGTTGGTATCGGCAGCGGTGCCGGTGATGGCAGTGATCATGGAGTTCACAAACCCATCCGTGGAGAAAATGGCCAGAGCCACTGCGTAGACAATGACCCATCCCATGAAGTTGGGAAGCGTTGTGAATGACTGAACCAGTTTTCGAAACTTTTTGGATGGAACCTGCGAGAGGAAAATAGCGAAGGCCATGGGTACCCAGGTGGTCAGCAGTCCCAGACCGCTCATGGCCAGGGTGTTTTTCAGCACCCGGAAAAAATCCTGTCTTGTCGCTTCGTTTTCAAACAGCACCGTAAACCATTTCAGTCCGACAAACTGATCCATGGACAGGCTGGACCCGACTGTATAGTCAAAGAATGCATAGCGCCAGCCCCACAATGGCAGATAGGCGAACAGGAAGGACAGCATAAGGACAGGCAGCAGCATCAGGAAAAGTTTGTATTTTTCCTCCATCTTCATGCGCTTTTCCATCTGCGCCCTGTGTAGCATGTTGCTGGCAATCATCAGAAGGTCTGCCAGAAGAATCAGGGCTGCAAGAACTGCGAAGAAAACAAATCCGGAGGGAATCGCGGGTATCAGTTTCGGGTTGCCCAGGGCTGTCAGGTTGAGGTAACCGTACCAGAAACCTGTAAGGCCGCCTGACATTACAATGACGCCGATCAGCGGCAGCCACTGGCTGCGGTATTTCATGCGCCGGTTGCCAAAGGACATGCAGGCTCCGGCAGCGCAGAGAGCCACACCCAGAATGAGGATGACGGAGAAAATCTGCAGCAGGATGAAGACCGAATTGTCGATCCATCCCCGCATCAGGATCCGGCGGACGTTGTCCGTCAGGGCAGAATAGGAAACTGCCTGTGTGAAAAGCGAGACATTTCTGGATATCGCCTCTGTGACCCGGCCCGGGTTCAGGCCGGGATAGAATACAGCCGCAACAGCAATGAGAGCCAGGATCCGGCTGGCGGTAAAGCCCGCTTTTTCCCAGAACTGCTCCCTGACTGCCGGCAAATGAGATCGGCTGGGTTTCTGTTTCATGGAATCCTCCTGTTGTCTGTTGATGCATCGGCGGCAGAGCAGCTGTGTCCCGCCGGTATGGCATGTCAGGTCCCGGGTACCTGTCAGGACCTGGACCGGATCAGCCGTTTTCCCGGATGATCATGGTCTGGTAGGGATCAAGCATCACCATGCCGGATATGTGACGGCCGGTAATGAGATCAGTTCCTTCAAAAGAGAGATCCACTGGCGTGGCTTCCCTTCGCTGGTTCATGACAAAGTGAAATCTGCCTTTGTCGCTGACGCGGGTCTTTTTCTCCACTCCCGCATACGCCTTTGCCTCAATGCCCGCTTTCCGGCACAGCCACCGCATCAGAAGCTCCATGCCGGATTCATCGAGAAATGTGCCGCAGTAGATGAACCTTCCTTTTCCTGTCCTGTTCTGCGTTACGGCGGGAGTTCCTGCATAGAACTCCTTTTCATATACTCCCAGCGCGGTGGCCGTCTCGGGATGGATCAGGTCGCAGAGGACGGACCCCTGCACCTCCTGGTTGAACAGGGAGATGGGTATCTTCTCGCCTTTCTCCAGGGCATCGGTTTCATCGATCCACAGGCCGGCGAGGTCTCTCCACAGTCCGGGATAGCCGCCCAGGTGTATCCGGTCTGTTTCATCGGCCATGCCGCTGAGGACTGTTGTGACAAATATTCCGCCTTTTTCCATAAAGTCCCTGATTTTGTCGACGGAGTCATCCCGGGCTATATATGCCAGAGGAGCCACGATCAGGTCATAGCGGGAAAAATCGGAATCCCAGAAAATCACGTCCACATCCAGCTGCAGGTCGAACATCGCCTTGTACCATCGTGCCGTTTCCTCCGGATAGCCGACAAGGACAGAAGGTCCCACATTGCCGTTGATAGCCCACCAGCTCTCGTAATCAAACAGAAGGGCTGCCCTGGCAGGGGTTTCGGCTCCCCTGATGCAGGAGAGTCTTTCCAGTTCCCGGCCCAGTGACCTGACTTCCTGATAGGCTCTGGAGTCCTCCTTTCCCCGGTGGGTAATGACAGCGCCATGGAATTTTTCACAGCCTGACCTGGACTGTTTCATCTGGAAGAAAAGTATGTCGTCTCCACCGTGTGCCATGGTCTGATAGGACATTTCCTTCATCTGACCGGGCCTTTTCACATAGTTGTACGGCATCCAGTTCTGCTGGTTCGGCGACTGTTCCATGAGAATGAACGGCTTCTGATCCTTGATTCCCCGCATGAGGTCGTGCCAGAAGGCAATGGTGGAAGCCGGCGTGTCCCTGGCCGGGTAATTGTCCCAGGAGACCACATCCATTTCCCTGGCCCATTTGCGGTAGTCCAGATCGCCGCATCCGGCCATGAGATTGGTGGTGACCGGGGTATGGAGATCGTACTTGCGGATCACATCCCGCTCGGCCTTGAAATTTTCCAGCAGCGCATCGCTCATGAACCGCTGGTAGTCCAGACTGAGCCCTGGCAGGACAGCCTTTCCACCCTGCATCCCGTCGCTCAGGCGGCCGGGAACAGGAACTTCATCGAAATCGTGATAGGTGTGGCTCCAGAAAGCGGCATTCCAGGCTTCATTCATGGCCTGCACCGTCTTGTATTTAGTGCGGAGCCAGTTGTGAAATGCCTGTTCACAGGACTGGCAGTAACAGCGTCCGGAATATTCGTTGCTGATGTGCCAGTACAGGATCTCCGGCCTGCCGCTGTACCGCCTGGCAATCTCTTCCACCAGGCGAAGCTGAAGGCGGCGAAAGTCTGCGGAAGTGGGGCAGTGATTCTGTCTGCCTCCTCCCCGTTTTCGGACCCCCCGTTTGTCAGCCCGCATCACTTCGGGATACTTTGCACTGATCCAGGGAGGAACAGCTGCCGTTGCCGTAGCCAGGATCACATGCATGTCACTGGCTGCAGCAAGGTCCATGATGTCATCCAGCAGGGAGAAGTCGAAGGTGTCTTCATCCGGCTGCAGAAGAGCCCAGGAGAACACATTCAGGGTAAGGGTGTTGATATGTGCGTTCTTCAGCATCCTCATGTCTTCTTCCCATGTCTCGCGTGGCCACTGTTCCGGATTGTAATCGCCCCCATACAGTATTTGCTTCAAAGGTTCCATTCAATGCTTCCTTTCCTGTCAGATTTGTGAAGGGTCTTCGGTATTTCCTTCTACGGTTACAGTTTAATGTAAGCGGATTCATGTTACATTAGAGGCTTTGAACTCAAAATATGATTTTTTGAACCTTCGTCCCTGACATACAGTTTTCCCACGACGCTCTGTCAGGAACTGTCCGGATACAGACAGCCGGTATGCTATCCTTTTGATGAAACAGACACAGAAAAGGAGAGGTGAGAAACATGCGCTATTCCTGCAGCGACAAAGACCGTTCCCTGCCTTTGTTCATCGACAGCATCGGATACGACTGGCCACAGGAGAACGTAAGCCGTCCTGACGGATACCGGTATGCACACTGGCTGTCCACAGAATCCGGTTCAGGCATTGTCACCATCGGTCTGGACACTATTACACTTGGACCCGGTCAGGGTATCCTGATCCTGCCGGGCATTCCCCATTCCTACCGTGCAGTCGGTGATGGATGGACCACTGCCTATTTCACATTTGGAGGCTCATTGCTGATGGAAGTTCTCCAGTTTCTGAACATCAGGGAATACATCTACGTGGATGATTCCTCCCTGCCCATCAATCCTTTCATCCTGGAGGTCATGCAGGGACTGGACGAACAGAGGCCTTATTCGATGGAAATCGCATCCGGCCAGATTTACAACTTTCTCATGCTGCTGCGGGTGTATATCCGGAAAACCAGGGACGACCGTGACAGTGCAAAACAGGTCATACAGCCTGTGGCTCAGTATCTGGAGGAGAACTACATGAAGGAAATCGGAGCCTCCGATCTCACAGAGATCCTCTGCTATTCCAGTCAGTACATCACCCGGCTGTTCAAGCGCGTCTACTCCATGACCCCGACCCAGTATCTGCAGCAGCTTCGAATCCGCAAGGCCAAGGAGCTGCTGGTCAGCCGGCCTGAGCTTTCTGTCTCCGAGATCTGCGAGCTGACAGGCTTCAACGATGTCAGCTACTTCATCACCCAGTTCAGGAAATCCGAAAAAATGACGCCCAAGGCTTTCCGCAGACTGTACTACAGCTGAATGCCCGGCTGTATCCACCCTTTTCCGGTTCCGGCAGGACAGCCCCTGACCATTTCTGTCAGGGGTTTTTCGTATGATCCGGTGATTCCGGCCTCTGCATGCAGCAGACCTCAGCGCAGCCTGGGCGGCTTCGGCAGACTCCGCAACGAAAAGACCCCGACAATCTGCCGGGGCCTGAGTATTCGTTTCCGTCTGAAATCCGGGCGGGACTATTCCACAGCCTTGCCGGTTTCGTTGTCGAACACGTGGATCCTGGCGGGGTTGAAGGACAATTCCACTTCGTCGCCCACCTGAGTCCTGGATTCCGGATCCACACGGGCCGTCAGCTGCGCCCCGTTGAAGTCTGTGTACAGGTAGATCTCTGCACCCAGGTTCTCGCGGACTGCCACTTTGGCCTTCGCTTTGGAGTCTTTGTACAGCTCCAGGTGCTCCGGTGTGTCATACAGGTCTTCCGGACGCACGCCAATGGTCACTTCTTTGCCCATGTAGCCGCCGTCTTTCAGGACCTTGCCCCTGGCCGGGTCAATGGCAATGTCTGTATCGCCGACACGGACAGCCACCTTGCCGTTTTTCTCCGTCACGGTCCCGTCCAGGAAGTTCATCTGGGGAGAACCGATGAAGCCTGCCACGAACTTGTTGGCCGGGTGGTCATACAGGTACTGCGGGGTGTCGATCTGCTGCACTTCGCCGTCGCTCATGACCACGATCCGGTCGCCCAGTGTCATGGCTTCGGTCTGGTCGTGGGTGACGTAGATCATCGTGGCGCCCAGTCGCTCGTGCAGACGGGAGATCTCGACACGCATCTGTCCGCGCAGTTTCGCATCCAGGTTGGACAGGGGTTCATCCAGAAGCAGCACTTTCGGATCGCGGACAATGGCACGGCCCATGGCCACACGCTGCCGCTGACCACCGGACAGAGCCTTGGGCTTGCGGTCCAGCAGTTTTTCCAGGTCCAGAGTCTTCGCGGCCTGGGCCACACGCCTGTCGATCTCGTCCTGAGGCATTTTCCGGATCTTCAGGGGGAACTCCATGTTTTCCTTGACTGTCATGTGGGGATACAGGGCGTAGTTCTGGAATACCATGGCAATGTCACGGTCCTTGGGTTCCACATCGTTGACACGGTTGCCGTCAATGATCAGGTCGCCGTCTGTGATGTCCTCCAGACCGGCGATCATGCGCATGGTGGTGGACTTTCCGCAGCCGGAAGGTCCGACAAAGATCACGAATTCGCCATCCTTGACATCCAGATTGAAGTCCTTCACGGCCTGGAAGCCGTTGGGGTAGACTTTCCTGATATTCTTCAAAATTACTTCTGACATACCTGTTTCCATTCCTGTTCTGTCAATTCATCTATAGTCCGTTCAGGCAGGATGCTGTTCCCATTGCTCCGGATCACATCGGCATACCAGTGAAAACTGTCCTTTCTGTACCTGTTCAGTGTTCCGCCATCCTGTTCGTCCCGATCCACATACACGAAACCATAACGTTTCCGGTATCCGTTGAGCCAGCTGAGAAGATCGGTGAAGGACCAGGCACAATATCCGATCACTTCCACGCCATCAGTGATGGCTTTTCTCATCTCCAGCAGATGCTGTCGAAGATACTCGATTCGCTGTGTATCATGGATTTTCCCGTTTTCCAGTACATCCATGGTGCCGATCCCGTTTTCGGTGACTATGATCGGCAGCTCATAGCGGTCATACATTTTTCTCAATGCAACACGAAATCCCTTCGGGTCGATTTCCCATCCCCATTCTGTAGATTCAAGATACGGATTGCGCGCGGTTTCGAACATGACCTTTTCCGGTGACTCTTCCATATCTGCCTGCATCTGGTAAGGGTCTGTTGTGTCGAGAGTCTTCTGCTTCGAAAGCTGCGGATTTTCAAAGACATTCGCCTGTACCGTTCCCCCGTGATAGTAGTTCATCCCCAGGAAATCAGGACGGGCTCCTTCCAGAATCGCATAATCTTCTTCCCGGATATCCGGGGCCAGACCCAGCCGTTCCAGGTGCTTCAGAACAAATCTGGGATACCGCCCTTTTACATACACATCCAGCCACCAGTCATTGTTGAAGGCATCTGCATTCAAAGCTGCAAGGACATTGCCGGGATCTGCATTCAGCGGATAACTTGGTCCGTAACCGAAACTTGGCCCGATTCTGAATGTCGGATCCATCTGGTGAGCCAGTCTGACTGTTCTGGCATTGGCCAGATTGACGATGTGGTTGGCCTGCATCATATGCCGGAAATCCTTTTCTCCGGGAGGATGAGCCGCAAAGCGGTACCCGAGTCCGGTAAATACGTTCTGTTCATTGAAGGTGATCCACCACCGCACCTTTCCCCGCCACCGGGCAAACAGGAATCCGGCATAGGGGACAAAGGCATCAGCTGTTTTTCTTGAAAGCCATCCTCCATATTTTTCCTGCAGGGCCAGCGGAAGATCCCAGTGGTACAGAGTCACCATGGGCTCGATCCCGTTTTCCAGCAGTCTGTCGATCAGATGGTCGTAAAACTCCAGACCCTTCCGGTTGATGTTCCCCTCCCCTTCCGGGAAAACCCGGCTCCAGGAGACTGAGAACCGGAAGGCTTTCAGTCCCATCTCTTTCATGAGCGCAATATCTTCTTCAAAACGGTGATAGAAATCCACAGCCGTATCCCCGGTTGTTCCGTTGCGGGTCTTTCCCGGGATCCTGCAGAAGGCATCCCATACAGAAGGACCTTTTCCGTCTTCAGCTGCTGCTCCTTCGCATTGATAGGCTGCAGAGGCAGCTCCCCAGAGAAACTGTGGAGGAAATTTGTCCAGAAATTTGTGATACATAGAATTCCTCGTTTCCAGCAGTTTGTTACGCAGTCACATTATAGAAAAGCCCGGGACAGGGTTTCTTTATAAATCTGATCCTGTTATGCAAGGATTTGAAACCGCTTACTGCTCCTGCCTGTCTCCGAGGAATATATCCGCAGCCTGGGACCTTCCCTGCCCGTCATCCGTTTCCATGCCCCGGCAGGCGCCAGCCATCACCAGTGTGAAAAAAAGGCCCCCGCAAAGGGGCCCGGAGGCTGAAGGAATTATCCGATCAGCCGCATGATGTCGTTGAAGCTGGCATACAGAAACAGTCCGATCAGCAGAAGGAAGCTGGCTGCGATGACGTTTTCCACGATTTTCGGGTTGATCTTTCGCCGGAAGACCCGTTCCAGTCCCAGGATCAGGATCCGTCCGCCGTCCATGGCCGGGATCGGAATCAGGTTGAAGATGCCGATATTCAGGCTGATCAGCGCGAACAGGCTCAGGTATGGCAGCAGTCCCATGGAGGCAGTCTGTGTGGTGACGTCGAGAATGCCGATGGGGCCGGACAGGTTCTCGAAGCCTTTGCCGCTCAGGAGCATGCCGAAGGAGCGGAAGATCAGCGTGGTGTTGTTCCACATCGTTTTCAGGCCTTCGCCGATGCTCTGGTACCAGGGAATGGGGACGGCCTTCGCCGAGGAACGGAACCCGATGAGATAGACATTGGATTCTTCATCCAGTTCCGGCGTGAGGCTCAGGATCTGGTCCTGTCCGCTGCGGTCCACCGTCACCTGCACTTCTTCACCAGGGTGCAGATTCACGAACGTGGTGACATCGCTCTGAGTCTCGATGGTCTGCACATCCCCGTCGGCTTCCAGTTTTGTGATCCTGTCTCCAGGCTGGAGTCCGGCAGTTTCAGCGGGTGAATCGGCAATGACTTCGCTGATGACCGGCTCGCTTACCACCACATAACCCTGGCACAGGGCAATCGCAATATAGAGAACGGCTGCGAGCAGAAAGTTCATGCAGACACCGGCGGCCATGACCACGATCTGCTGCCAGGTTTTTTTGTGATTCAGCCGCCGGTCTTCCGGCACGTCATGCTGCCAGTCTTCCTGGTCTTCCTCATCTTCCACGTTGTCAGCTTCCCCTGCCATCATGCAGTAGCCGCCAAAGGGTATGGCCCGGATGGAAAAAACCGTTTCCTTTCCCTGCTTCTGCCACAATGCCGGCCCCATGCCCAGGGAAAACTCCCGGACATAGACCCCGAACTTTTTTGCGGCAATGTAATGTCCGAATTCGTGGATCAGCACAATGACCCCCAGCATGAAAACAAAGGCGATCAGCCCTATGACTATGTTCATTTCCATTCCCCTTTCCCGCAGGAGCTTTTCTGGCTGCCTGCGGCTGTCAGCATCCGGTTCCTGTGCCCTGCGACAGGTGAAGCCCGGTCCGTTTTCTGTATTCTGCAGTCTGAAAAACGTCCGGCATCCGATCCCCGGATACCGGACGCTGCTTTCAGTCTGTATCCTGTCCTGTCTGCTTTAATACAGCAGCTGGAACAGGATCCCGAACAGGATGATATTATACAGCAGCGAATCCACCCGGTCCAGAATCCCTCCGTGCCCGGGAAGCAGATCGCTGAAATCTTTGACAGAATACGCCCGTTTGAACGCAGAGAAGCACAGGTCTCCCAGTTCTGCCACCACAGGGCAGAGAATGCAGAGCAGCGTGTTCAACACCGGATTCAGTCCCTGGCTGTAGAACAGCGACAGGATAAGGGAGAGCACGATTCCCGAGAGGATGCCCCCGAAAAAGCCTTCCCAGCTTTTCTTCGGGGAGACCCTGGGGTTCATTTTGTGTTTCCCCAGTTTCGACCCCACAAAATAGGCGCCGGTATCCGATCCATAGGTGGCAAAACACAGAGTCCAGAGATACCGGGGTTCCTTTGCGAGCACGGAAATGGCCAGCCACACCAGGGTCATGAACAGGAATCCGGAGATGACGCTCCAGGAATCCTGCACGGTGAATGATTCGCAGAATACAGGAACCGACCAGAGGATCAGTCCGCAGATGGCCAGCCAGGCATAGCCGGTCACGGGCATCATCCACCGGGACAGAAAGGTGAGGCCGATCAGGACCGGCAGCACGGCTTTTCCCCAGGTGCCGAATCCCTCCAGGTTGCGGCACCATTCCCAGAGACCGCTCACGAGGATGAACACAGCCAGGAGGTTCAGCCATACTCCGCCAAGTGCCACGGGGATGGCAACGGCCGCAATGATGCAGATGGCGGTGATCACACGGGTCTTCATGCCTTGACGCCTCCGAACCGCCGGTCACGGTGATTGTATTCTGTGATGCACTCGTGCAAAGACGACTCATCAAAATCCGGCCAGGCAGTCGGTGTGAAAATCAGCTCACTGTAGGCCAGCTGCCAGAGCAGGAAGTTGGAAATCCGTTCTTCTCCGCTGGTCCGGATCAGCAGATCCACCTCCTCGGGGACAAAGAGGTACTTCGAAAACTCTTCTTCCGTCACGTTGTTTTCCCGGCCATTCCTGACATCTTCGGCATACTTCTGCGCCGCCAGCAGCAGTTCCCGGCGGGCACCGTAATTGATCGCAATGCACAGCTCCAGACCGGTATTGTCTTCGGTCTGCTCCACCGCGCGGCGAATCACTTTCTGCGTGGAGTCCGGAAAACGCCCGAGTTCTCCTGCAAACGTGACGCGGATGTTGTTGTTCATCAGATCCCGGATGTACCGGTCGAAAAACAGCCCCGGGAGTTTGCACAGATATCCCACTTCGTCTTCCGGGCGTTTCCAGTTCTCGGTGGAAAAGGCGTATAGAATAAGTTTTTTCACCCCCAGCCGGTTGGCTTCCAGGCCGATTGTATGAATCGTATCCGCTCCTTTTTTGTGACCGGCGGTCCTTGGAAGACCCCGTTTTTTCGCCCAGCGGCCGTTTCCATCCATAATGATGGCCATGGTGTCCGGAACCTGGATCCCGGCAGGCAGACCGGTTGTCTGCGATTGTTTCTGCTCCGACATGCTGTCAGTCCTTTCCTGCATTGTCTGTCCTGCCGGCATCTGCCCCGTCACTGACACAGCGTCACTCAGCCCGGGTGCAGTCAGGTCATGGCATGCATTCCGCAAACGGCCATGGCAGGACTTTTGAAAAAGCCCGGCGGCAGCCGGGCTGTTCACGTATTTTATTGTACCCGGAAACAGTCCGGATTGGCACCGGAGAAAACCGGGCCGGGCTTTCCGTACCCTGAAAAACGGGACAAGGCCTGGACTCAGACTGCCAGGATCTCGTCTTTTTTGGCTTTTACGAGACCATCAATGTCCTTGATGTACCGGTCTGTCAGTTTCTGGGTTTCTGCTGTGAGAGCCTTTGCCTCGTCTTCCGGCAGCTCCTTGTCCTTCTTGATCCAGTCATTGCAGTCTCTGCGGACATTCCGCACAGCAACCTTGGCTTCTTCCCCATATTTCTGGGCTTCTTTGGCCAGCTGCTTGCGGCGGTCTTCCGTCAGCTGCGGTACGAGAATGCGGATGGCATCCGCTTCCGCCTGCGGTGTCAGACCCAGGTTTGCGGCAGAAATGGCGTGGGTGATCGGCTTGACCTGTGTACGGTCATAGGGCTTGATCACCAGCTGTGTGCCTTCCACGACGGAAATCCGGGCAATCTGGTTGATGGGCATCGGTTCGCCGTAATAATCCACCCGCACCCGGTCCAGGATCTTTGCGTTGGCACGTCCTGTGCGGATCGTGGCAAAGTTTCCTTCCAGGTTTTCGATGACTGTCATCATTTTTTCTTCTGCGCGTTCAAGATATTCACTCATGCTGTTACCTGTGCCGACTTGCTGATCACAGTGCCGTCGGCTTCTCCCTTCACTGCTTTTTCAATGTTGCCTTCCTCGTTCATGTTAAAGACAACCAGGTCGATATCATTGTCCATGCACATGGAAATCGCCGTGGAATCCATGACCTGCAGTCCCTTGTTCAGGACATCCATATAGGAAAGCTCCTGGAATTTCTTTGCATCCGGATTCTTCTTCGGATCCGAATCATAGACACCATCTACTCCGTTTTTCGCCATGAGAATGACATCTGCGCCGATTTCGGATGCCCGAAGAGCGGCCGTCGTATCCGTGGAGAAATACGGAGAACCGGTGCCGGCACCGAAAATCACGATGCGGCCCTTTTCCAGGTGACGCAGGGCCCGACGCAGAATATAGGGTTCTGCCACTTTCTGCATTTCCACGGCTGTCTGGACACGTGTATCCACGCCTTCCTGCTCCAGGGCATTCTGCACAGCCAGCGCATTGATGACTGTTCCCAGCATGCCCATGTAATCGGCCTGTGCCCGGTTCATGCCCATTTCCGCCATCATTTTTCCGCGGATGAAGTTGCCGCCGCCGACAACGATGGCCAGTTCAACACCGGACTCCTGGATCCTCTTCAGTTCCTTTGCCAGACGCCTGAGAGTCTTTGCGTCCAGTGCCTGTCCGTCACCGGCCAGCGCTTCGCCGCTCAGCTTCAGTAATACCCGTTTATACATTGATATCTGCTCCTTTGATGATCATATTGATTGTACAGTTTGGCCCGGGATTTGTACAGAATCGGTGAAGGAGCCAGTTGCGGTACACAGGATTTGGGAGGTCATCTGGATGGAAGCTGCTGCATCCCTTCCGTAGAGTGATTCTGAAACATGGAGGTCTCGAATATGGGAAAGAAAATCACAGACAAAGTCACATGGGTGGGGAAAACAGACTGGGAACTCAAATCGTTCCATGGCGATGAATACTCCACACACAAAGGATCCAGCTACAACGCCTGGCTGGTCCGGGATGGAAAAAATGTCCTGATCGACACAGTCTGGGGGCCGTATGACAAAGAATTTGTTACGAGGCTGAAGGAAGAAATCGACTTGAAGGACATCGATGCCATTGTGATGAACCACAACGAAAACGATCACAGCGGCGCCCTTCCGGAGCTGATGCGGGAAATCCCGGATGTTCCCATTTACTGTACAAAGAAAGGGGAACAGATCCTGCGGGGGCTTTACCACCAGGACTGGAATTACGTCACGGTGAAAACCGGGGATACCCTCGATCTGGACAGCTGCAGGCTGACCTTTGTGGAAGCCCCCATGCTGCACTGGCCGGATACGATGTTTACCTACATGTCCGGGGACAACATTCTGTTTTCCAATGATGGATTCGGACAGCATTACGCCACAGAATCTCTGCTGGAATCCACTGCGGATATGGATGAAGTGATGCGGGAAGCAAAGAAGTACTATGCAAACATCCTGACGCTGTACAGCCCGCAGGTCACCCGCAAGATTCGTGAAATCCTGGAAATGAACCTTCCCTTGAACATGATCTGCCCGAGTCATGGCATCATCTGGGACCAGAATCCTGCAGGCATTGTGCAGCAGTATCTGGAGTGGGCAGATGCGTACCAGGAAAACCAGATCACCATCGTCTATGATACGATGTGGAATTCCACCCGCCAGATGGCCCAAGCCATCGCCAGGGGCATCGAGTCTGCCGATCCGGATGTGAAGGTGAAGCTGATGAACGCCGCCAAGGATGACAAAAACGACATTCTGGCGGAGATTTTCAGCTCGAAAGCGATTCTTGTGGGTTCGCCAACGATCAACTATGGGATTTCCCATACGATTGCCGGGCTGCTGGAAATGATCCGCGGACTCCGGTTCAAGAAGAAAAAAGCCGCAGCATTCGGCAGCTACGGCTGGAGCGGCGAAGGACCAAAACAGATTCACAACCATCTGCAGAAATCCGGTTTTGAGATGGTATCCGATCCGCTGGGCATTTTGTGGAACCCCGACCGGGATACAGTGGCTGACTGTGAGGCTTTCGGCCGTCAGTTTGCCATGGCCGCGGCCGGATCCACTGCAGAGACAACCGGAAGACAGCTCAACGGTAACTGACTGTATATACAGATCCCCGATTCCTGGTCGCCGGGAGCGAATCCCTTCAGAGAAACAGAACAGCAGAAAGCAGCCGGACTGCAGAATCAGGGGAGTATTTCCCTCTTCTGCAGCAGCGGCTGCTTTTTCATGTCAGTCCTGTTTCTGCCGTATCGGGTGCCGGATGACAGTTTTCAGCTTTTCGGGTGCCGTTCTCCTGGGATCGCTCAGGTAGATCTCATGGTGATGACGGCCGTTTTTGAAATCCGGTTCATATCCCATCCCGCGGGCAAAGGCATCCATCTCCCGGATGGTTTCCGGCTCCAGGTCATAGGGTCCCGTGTGCAGACACTGGACGCAGAGACCTTCGTCAATTCTCAGAAACCGGACATCGGAAAGATCCAGCTGCTTTTTCGATGCAGCCTCATTCAGGGCCCATCCAAACTCTTCTTCGGTCACAAAATCCGGCAGCCGTATCACGGAAATCCAGCGAAATCCTGCCTTGTCGGAAAAGTCGATTTCGCCGACGCCCTCCTGCCACCAGAACCCCTCCAGAGGCGGGACAATATAGTCAAAATATCCTTCCATGTGATGGGTTCCTTTTTTGCTCATCTTGATGGTGTAGGCAACGGCATACAGCTTGCTGATGGCTTCCTTGTATGCCCCGTTTTCCTCATTTGGATCTCCCTGTCCGCAGACTGCCACAAAATTCATGGGCGGTATGGTGATGATGGAAGGCTTCTTCTTTGGCAGGTAGTATTCTTTGTATTCTTTTTTGTAGTCAAATGGCATACAGTTTTTATTGTTTTCGCATAAAGGCTTCGTCCGCCGGATTCTCTTCGGCGTCACGATAGCGTTCCACCCGCATATGCAGATTGTACTTGTCCCGGAGTGCGGCCAGCTGTGCCATCATGGGCGAAGCATGATGATCGTCCAAAGCTTTCTGGTCGCGCCACTGGTCAATCAGCAGAATGGTTTCCGGATCCTTCAGTGACTGGAAATAGTCATACTTCTCGTTGCCGGACTCAGCACGGATCGCTGCGGCGATTCCGCTTCCTTCCATTTCCCTGACAAACTCCCGGGCGCTTCCGTGTTCCCCTGTGTAATACAAATTGACTGTCAGACTCATGCTGCTCCCTCTCTTTCCTGATGCAGGCCGAGAGTGCCCTGCTGCATTCATGGTACCGGTTTCGGGAAACGGGCACAAGGAAACTGTAGTCAGACGCCATCTGGTCAGGACCTCAGCTGCGGTGAAACAGGCTTCGCTTTTGCCAGGGTTCTTCTCTGACCTGCAGAACCCTGTAACCCGTGCTGTCGACCGCCCGCTTCAATGCCTCATGACTGACTGGCTCATCTGCCAGGATCACAGCTTCGCCGGCTTTGCGGGATGCCGTGACTTTGCGGACCAGAAACGACTTCCTGATCGCATCACAGATATGCGACTCGCACATGGGACATATCATTCCTTCAATTTTTACAGTGATTTTTCGCATTCCGCATTCTCCTCTTTTCTGTCAGTCCTTGATTGCCGCAGCCAGCCGGCTTCATCCTGCAGATGAACAGAAGGCCGTGGCGTCCAATGAAGTTATTTTACTCTAACTACAGATGTAACACACTTTCTCCTGTCTGCGCATCAGAAAAGGACCGCTTTGCTTCGTCTGTGAAACAGAACGGTCCGGGAATGGACATCAGTCTTTCATCAATGTGACCATGACGGCCTTCTGTGCATGGAGGCGGTTCTCCGCTTCTTCGAAGATCTCATCCGCATGCTGTTCAAACACCTCTTCAGTGATTTCCTGCTCCCGGTACGCGGGCAGACAGTGCAGCACCATGGCACCATTCTTCGCATGTTTCATCAGGGCGCGGTTGACCTGGTAGCCTGCAAAGGCTTTTTTTCGTTCTTCCTTCTCGTCTTCCTGCCCCATGGATGCCCAGGTGTCGGTCACGACAACATCTGCACCCTTCACCGCCTGGACAGGATCATCTGTCAGTGTGAAGTGGTCACCATAGTTTTTGGCGAATTCCAGCACCTTTTCATCCGGGCGGTACCCTTCCGGTGTTGCGCAGGCCATGTCCATGCCGGATTTCAGGGCTCCCACGATCAGAGAGTTGGCCATGTTGTTGCCGTCCCCGATGTAGGCCATCTTGAGTCCCTTCAGGGAACCGTAGTGTTCCCGGATCGTCATGAGATCGGCCAGGACCTGGCAGGGGTGGCTGTAGTCGGTCAGTCCGTTGATCACGGGAATGCTGCCGTACTTTGCCAGATCCTCCACTTCTTTCTGTTCATAGGTGCGGATCATGATGCCATCCAGATACCTGGACAGCACGCGGGCTGTATCCTGCACCGGTTCCCCACGGCCAATCTGCAGGTCGCGGCTGGACAGAAACAGTGCCTGTCCTCCCAGCTGGTGCATGCCGGTTTCAAATGATACCCGGGTGCGGGTGCTGGCTTTCTGGAAAATCAGGCCGATGGATTTTCCCTTGAGATGCGGGTGTGCGATCCCGTGCTTTTTTTCGTATTTCAGCTGATCTGCGAGATCCAGGAGCTGCACAATTTCCTGGTCATCCAGATCCATCAGTGTCAGAAGGTGTTTCATGTCTTCCATTCCCTTTCCTGTTTATTCAAATACTTCGTTCATGGCTTTGACAGCCTGGTCGATCTCTTCCTTTGTGATGATCAGCGGCGGCAACAGCCGGATGGTGTCCGTTCCGGCTTTCAGTGCGAGAACGCCTTTGTTCTGCAGCTGTTTGAGGTAGTCCATGATTTTGTCGGCACCCACCTGGATGCCGATTATGAGTCCCATTCCACGGACATCCTGCACGGATCGTTTGTTCAGTGCCTGGATGCTGTTCATGAAATAGTCGCCTTTGTCCTTCACCTCGGCCAGGAAATCCGGCTGGTCCACAATATCCAGCACGGTTTTCGCAGCGGAGGCCGCCAGTGGATTACCGCCGAAGGTGGTTCCGTGATCGCCTGGCTGGAGAACATGGGCTGCTTTGTCACCGGACAGCACCGCACCGATGGGAACACCGCCACCCAGTGCCTTGGCACAGCTGACAAGATCCGGCTGGATCCCGTACTGCTGCCAGCAGAACAGGCTGCCTGTACGGCCGATGCCTGTCTGCACCTCATCTGCCATGAAAAGGATATCGTTCTCCTTCGCCAGCCTGGCTGCTTCCTTCACAAATGCCGGATCCAGGGGCCGTACACCGCTCTCTCCCTGAATCAGTTCCATCATGATGCCGCAGACAGAAGGATCTGCCATTTTCTGCTTCAGGTCTTCGATGTTGTTGGCTTCCACATAGTCAAAGCCGCCTGTGAAGGGATAGAAGTTCTGGTGGAACTTGTCCTGTCCGGTGGCTTCCAGAGTCGCAACCGTGCGGCCATGGAAAGAGTTTTTCAGGGTCAGGATTTTTGTGCGTTCCGGACCATATTGATCGGCGGAGTATTTTCGGGCAATCTTGATCATTCCTTCATTCGCTTCTGCACCGGAGTTGGCAAAGAACACTTTTTCCATCAGGGTACTGTCTGCCAGCCGCTCGGCAGCATCCACCATGGGCTCTGTGTAAAACAGGTTGGATGCCTGCATAAGTCTGGCGGCCTGTTCCTGAATGGCCTGCACCAGCGCTTCGTGACCGTGTCCAAGGGCATTTACGCCAATGCCTGAAGTCAGGTCAATGTATTCCTTCCCGTCCAGGTCATACAGTTTTGACCCTTTGCCATGGTCCAGTGCGATGTCAAACCGTCCATAGGTGTGCATCAGGGCGTTGTTTTCCCTGTTCTTCAATGTATTGAAATCCATAAGATCCTTCCTTTTCCTGGCAGCTCGATCCAGCCTATCCGGCGGACTGCAGCTTTCTCTGTCTCTCCGTCAGCCGCAGTCTGATTTGATTTCGGTCCCGGCTCCCCCCCGGGCTGCATCAGTCACTGACGGCCGGGCTGCTGCAGTCTGCGACTGCACCAGCGCAGCGGTCAGTGAAACATCGTCCCGATGCCTTCGTTGGTCAGCAGTTCGATCAGGATCGCGTGCGGTACACGTCCATCCTGAATGTTGGCACGCTCCACACCGGAACGCACAGCTTCCACACAGCAGTCCACCTTCGGGATCATGCCGCCGGAAATGGCACCGCTCATCGTCAGTGCCGGTACCTGCGACACCTTGATGTCGTGAATCAGTGATTCATCGTTTCCCGGTTCCCGCATCACACCGCGGACATCCGTCAGCAGGATCAGCTTCTTCGCCTTCAGTGCGATCGCGATTTTCGCCGCAGCCGTATCCGCGTTCACATTGTATACATTGTTGTCCTCGAGACCTGCCGCCACGGACGAGATCACCGGAATATATCCCTGGTCGATCACGTCCTGGACAATTTTGGGATTCACATCCACAATATCGCCCACAAATCCGTAGTCTGTTCCCTCCGGATCCGTCATCTTCACCGCACGGAACAAACCACCGTCCATGCCTCCCAGACCGATTCCCTTGCCTTCCAGCAGCCGGACCAGATCCTTGTTGACTTTGCCGCAGAGAACCATCTGCACGATTTCCATGGCTTCGTCGTCAGTATACCGCAGCCCGTTGATGAAACGGGACTGGGCTCCGGTCTTTTTCAGCATCCTGGAAATATCCGGGCCACCGCCATGCACCAGCACCACATGGATGCCCACCAGGTGCAGCAGCATGATGTCCTGGATCACAGCCTGTTTCAGTTCTTCGTCAATCATGGCATTTCCGCCATATTTCACCACGATGACCTCGCCGTTGTATTCCTTGATGTACGGAAGCGCCTCGATCAGGATATTGGCACGTGTTTCCGGGGCAATCATGAGCGGTAGTCTCCGTTGATTTTCACATAGTCGTACGTCAGGTCGCAGCCCCAGCAGGTGACGGAGACATCTCCCTCATGCAGGTTCATGACTACCTGCACCTGGTCCCGGGACAAAATCTTTTTTGCCAGGTCCTCATCAAAGTCCAGGCCACGCCCGTTTTTCGCCACTTCAACGGTCCCGGCATCGGACTGAAACAGGACATCCACTTTCTCCGGATCGAACTTTGCTCCGGAATAGCCCATGGCACACAGCACCCGGCCCCAGTTGGCATCGCTGCCGAACATCGCCGCCTTGAACAGGGAGCTGGAGGCCACGGACATGGCAAGAGTCTCCGCCTGTGTTTCATCGGCCGCATTCACCACCGTGGAAATGATCAGGCGGCTGGCACCTTCGCCGTCGGACGCGATCATGACCGCCAGGTCCTTCATCACGGATTCCAGCGCCTGGTCAAACACATCGTTTTGCTGCGTGATCTCCTCATTGCCGGCCAGGCCGTTGGCCAGCACAATGCACATATCGTTGGTGGATGTGTCACCATCCACACTGATGCGGTTGAAGGTTTTCTTCACGATTTTCGACAGAGACTGCTGCAGGACACTCTGAGAGATGGCGGCATCCGTAGTGACAAAACACAGCATCGTTCCCATGTTGGGATGGATCATGCCCGATCCCTTGGCGATGCCGCCCAGATGAACCGTTTTTCCGTTCAGTTCGAATTCCACGGCAGTCTGTTTCATCTTCGTGTCCGTGGTCATGATGGCTTTGGCTGTATCGGCAGAATCGTCCGTGAGCACGATCTGGCCCATGGCTGTCTCGATCACTTCGATGGGAAGCTCCTGCCCGATCACGCCGGTGGAAGCCACCAGGACATCTTCGGTTTTCAGCCCCAACAGTTTTGCCGCTGCCTGTGCTTCCCGCAGGGCGTTTTCCTCTCCCCTGGGTGCACAGGCATTGGCGTTGCCCGAATTGATCACAATGGCCTGTGCCGTTCCATCACCCAGGTGTTCTCTGGTGATGTGCAGCGGGGCGGCCTTGACGATATTGGAGGTATACACCGCTGCTGCCTGGCAGGGGACGTCTGACACGATCACTGCCAGGTCCTTTTTGGACTGGCTGGCCCGGATCCCGCTGTGAACAGCCCCCGTTTTGTATCCCTTTGCGGCTGTGATGCCGCCTTCGATTCCTTTCATGGATTCTTTCCTTCCTTGGTTCTATGCACAATACCTTCCGGTGGACCGGAAGGCATGATTGATTCGTTTACTGTCCGGTATCGAGTCCCAGCATGAGTTCCATGTTGCGGATGGCCGCTCCGCAGGCACCTTTTCCCAGATTGTCGAACCGGGCTGCAATCACAAACCCCGACCCGGATTCTGCGCCAGTGACAAACAGCTCCAGATCATCGGTTCCGGCTTTGTCTCCCGTATAAAGCCCCGGCTGTCCTTCCTGCACTGCCACAGCCGTTCCCTGGTACCACTGCCTGAAATGGTCCTGCATTTCCTGCAGCGACAGGGGCCTGGTCAGCTGTTCGGATGCGACCGGCACCATCACGAGCATACCCCGGGGATAGTCATCCACCACCGGGATGAACAGCGGTGCCTTTTCCAGACCGCAGACCGTTTTCATCTCCGGCAGGTGCTTGTGGTTCAGATCCAGTCCGTAGGCTTTGGGAGCAAGCATCTGTTCTGTTTTCGACCCTTCGTACTCTGCGATCATTCTCTTTCCGCCGCCGGTATATCCGGTGAGGGAGAATGCAGTCAGCTGTGCATCCGGCTTCAGAAGACCGCCGCGGCTCAGCGGGGCCACAGCCGCGATAAATCCCGTGGCATGGCAGCCGGGGTTCGCGACTTTGTCCGCCGTCCGGATCTTTTCTTCCTGCCGGTGGTCCAGTTCCGGAAATCCGTAGGTCCAGACCGTCCGGTGGGCGGTGCTTGCATCGATGATCCGGGCTCCGGAACCCTCGGCCAGATCCACGGCCTTCCTGGCTGCCTGATCCGGCAGACAAAGGAACGCCAGGTCCGCAGCCTCGAACATTTTCCGGCGTTCGGCATCATCATGACGAAGTGCATCGTCGATCACCAGCAGCTCGATGTCCTCCCGGTCCTGCAGCCGCTGGCGGATCTCCAGGCCTGTGGTCCCGGACTGACCATCGATGTAGATTTTCGGTTTTCCCATCCTCAGTCCTGCTTTCTGTGGTTTTTCACAAATTCTCTGGCCAGGGCAATCTGCTCCTGTGTCTGCTCCGGAGACGGTCCACCCCAGGTATTGCGGCGCTTCACGGCATTCAGCAGATCCACCGCAGCATAGAAGCCCTCATCAAACAGCGGGCTTTCCTCCTGCAGCTCTTCCAGACTCAACTGTTCCAGAGTCCGGCCCTGCCGGATGCACCTGGCCACCAGACCACCTGTGAGTTTGTAGGCATCCCGGAACGGCATCCCTTTCTTCGTGAGGTAATCCGCACAGTCCGTGGCATTGATGAATCCCCGCCGTCCTGCTGCGGCCATGTTCTCTGTAAGGACTGTCATGGTTGACAGCATATCCGGCAGGACTTTCAGGCACATCGAAACGGTATCAATGGCATCGAAGACACACTCCTTGTCTTCCTGCATGTCCTTGTCGTACGCCAGGGGAAGTCCCTTCATCACCGTCAGCAGTGTCATCAGGTCACCGTAAACCCGACCGGTTTTGCCCCGGACCAGCTCGCAGATATCCGGGTTCTTCTTCTGCGGCATGATGGAACTGCCGGTGGAAAAGGCATCATCCAGTTCGATGAACTTGAATTCCCAGCTGCACCAGGAAATCACTTCCTCCGACAGACGGGACAGGTGCATCATCAGGATCGACAGATCGGAGAGAAACTCCAGACAGTAGTCCCGGTCGCTGACACCGTCCATGGCATTGTCACAGGGGCGTGAAAAACCCAGAGTTTCTGCTGTGAAGTGCCTGTCCAGGGGGTAGGTCGTTCCTGCCAGGGCCCCGGAGCCAAGGGGACATTCATCCAGTACCTCCAGGGTGTTTTCCAGCCGCCTTGCATCCCGCTTCAGCATGGATACATAGGCAAGCAGGATATAGGCAAAGGTGACAGGCTGTGCCCGCTGGAGATGCGTGTATCCCGGCATGATGGTTTCTGTATTGTTCTGTGCCACGTCGGTGATCACATCGATCAGGTGGAGCACCTGGTCATGGATGTGTCCGGCTTCTTCCCGCACATACATCCGCATATCCAGCGCCACCTGATCGTTCCGGCTGCGCCCGGTATGCAGGCGTTTGCCGGCATCCCCTATTTTTTCCGTCAGCAGCTGCTCCACACACATATGGATGTCTTCATACTGTGCAGGATCAAAGCCGATTTCACCGGCATCCATGGCTGCCAGGATCTCTGTCAGACCCTGGTGGATCGCATCCCTGTCCTCCCGGGTGATGATTCCCTGTCTGGCCAGCATATCGCTGTGTGCCAGGGATCCCCGGATATCCTGAGCATACAGCCGGTTGTCAAAGGGGATCGAAGAGTTGAAATCATTGACGGTTTCATCAGTGGTCTTGGAGAACCGTCCCGCCCAGAGCTTGGCCATGGGAGTGTTTCCCCTTACTCCACACTGGAGAAGGACTCCCCGGTCTCTTTCTCCAGGGCATCGCTGTTCAGGGCTCTCACTTTGATCGGCAGGCCGAACAGGTTGATGAAACCTGCAGAATCGCTCTGGTCATAGCAGTCATCCGCATCGAATGTCGCCATTCCCGCATTATATAAGGAATAGGGGCTGGTCACGGCTGCAGGAATGATGTTCCCCTTGTACAGTTTCAGAGTCACGTCACCGGTCACGGTTTCCTGTGTGCTGTCCACGAAAGCCGAGAGTGCCTTTCTCAGGGGTGTGAACCACTTGCCATCGTAGACCAGTTCGCCGAACTTCTGTGCAGCCTGTTCCTTGTAATGCTGCGTGTCTTTGTCCAGCGTGATTTCCTCCAGCTTTGCGTGAGCGGCATACAGGATGGAACCGCCGGGTGTCTCATACACACCTCTGGACTTCATGCCCACCAGCCTGTTTTCCACGATATCCAGGATCCCGATGCCATTGGCACCGCCGATCTCATTCAGCTTGAGGATGATGTCCCTGGCGGAGAGTTCTTCGTCATCCAGTTTTGTCGGCACGCCTTTTTCAAAGTGAATCGTGATGTACGTCGGCTTGTCCGGCGCATTCTCCGGGGACACACCCAGTTCCAGGAATCCTTCTGTGTTGATGGGGGCTTCATTGGCCGGGTCTTCCAGGTCCAGCCCTTCGTGGGACAGGTGCCAGAGGTTTTTGTCCTTGGAGTAATTGGTTTCCTTGCTGATCTTCAGAGGAATGTTGTGCGCTTCGGCGTATTCGATTTCCTTTTCCCGGGAATCCAGCTCCCAGAACCGCCAGGGAGCAATGATGTCCATGTCCGGTGCAAAGGCCTTGATGGCCAGTTCAAACCGCACCTGGTCGTTTCCCTTGCCTGTGCAGCCATGGCAGATCGCATCCGCGCCTTCAGCCTTGGCGATTTCCACGATTCTCTTGGCTATGATTGGTCTCGCAAAGGACGTGCCCAGCAGGTACTTTTCATACGCGGCACCGGCTTTGATGGACGGTACGATGAAATCATCCACAAAGGTATCGGTCAGGTCTTCGATGTACAGTTTGGAAGCCCCGGTGGCCAGGGCTTTTTCTTCCAGGCCATCCAGCTCTGTTCCCTGCCCCACATTGCCGGAGACCGCAATGACTTCGCAGTTGCCATAGTGTTCTTTCAGCCAGGGAATCAGGACAGACGTATCCAGTCCTCCGGAATATGCCAGGACGATTTTGTTGTAGTGCTTGTTTTCGTTATGCAGGTTGCTCATAGTCGATTCCTCCCGTTTGTCCGGCCCGTTTCGCCGGTTTTCATTCTGTTATATCGGTTCCTGCCGGTCTGACCGTCGGTTGGTTCATGAACGGCATTGAAGTCCGTGGATCGCAGGATCCAGTCATCCATGAACGGGGATTGCTTCCGTGGATATCCGGTATCGTCGTCGGCCGTCACTCACAGACATCCCCCCTTTCATGAAAAAAAGCCGCCCCGGAAAAGGACGACATGAATCGCGGTACCACCTTGCTTCTCCTGTACCTGCCAGGAGCCCTTCCCTGTAACGCGGGGCGCGTGAGCCGCTCGGCATCCTTCGCGGTTCCTCTCCCGGACACGTTCCCTGGTGCCTTCGCACTGCCTTGCACCAGCCGGCAGCTCTCTTGGCGATTGCAGTCAGGTACTACTTCCGTTCATCGATTTGATAGTCACGATTATAGCCCGGCCGTATTTTCATTTCAACAGTTTTCTGAAAATTTTCATGGTCGATGCCTGTTTCCTGCTTTGGACTGGACCGGTTTCCGGATTTTGTTCCACCAGCCCGAAGAACCGCATCTTCAGACCTCCACGATCTGTCTGACGCCTGAAAACCGCTTCTTCTGCTCCGGTGTGAGGTGATTCGTGACCAGAAGATCCGCTTCCCGGAACGATGCATACCGGTAATATCCCGGCTGGTTCAGTTTGTGACGCCCCATGACAATGACCAGGCGCCGGGTCTGGCGGATGATGTGACGCCTGATCCCCACTTCCTCCGCCCGATATACAGAGAATCCATCCACGCCTTCGATGCCTGTGGTTCCCAGAATGGCTATATCTATGGTGATGTTGTCGACCATCTGTTCCGCAAAGTAGCCATAGGTATGGCCCCCGCTTCTGCGCATTTGTCCGCCAATGAACAGACAGTGGAACCCCATGTCGAGGCAGGACTGGGCCGCTGGCAGGGAATTCACCACAATGGTCAGGTCCCGGCGGCTGGACAGATGATTCAGGGCTGTGAGAATCGTTGATCCTGCATCTATGAAGACAATATCTCCGTCCTTCACCTCCTGCAGGGCGCGAATGGTGACCTGCATCTTTTCCTGGCGGTTCTCTGCCTGCCGCCATTCCAGCGGTGTCTCTTTATCCAGTACCCGCAGGCGGGCAGCTCCATGTTCCCGCTCGATCAGACCCTGACTTTCCAGTAGATCCAGGTCGCTCCGCAGTGTTTCCGGCGTGACGTCCAGCATCTGCGCAAGATCCCGTGTCCGAACTCTTCCCTGTTCCTCCAGGATCTTCCGCAGATCCGTCAGCCGCTGTTCTTTTCGCTTTTGCATATCAGCATTTTATCATTTCAGACGCTGTCCTGATACAGCAGCCGATGCAGCGGTCATGCCGGTCTCAGTCCGGTTTCAGTCTACAGAAAGTAGGCGATTGCCTCACGACAACCGCCCCTTATCAAACCGGACGTGCAGATTTCCCGCATCCGGCTTTCCGACACGAATTTCACTAACCAGTCTGGCACAACAGAAGACTGAAAAAAAATCT
>Ga0209694_1001171_pt1 | contig 31187 bp, 36 predicted proteins | sample GluameincwithD2O_FD_187499 | JGI IMG/M metagenome (GOLD analysis project Ga0209694, IMG submission 187499) | Mouse cecum microbial communities from Vienna, Austria - Glucosamine amended microcosms incubated with D2O (SPAdes) (version 2) | ecosystem: Host-associated > Mammals > Digestive system >... | reverse complement strand
TTAAGGATAAGTGTACTTTAATCATAGATACACTATATATTGTGGTGGCTCTGAAAGATTAAAATAGACTTGTATTGATGGCTCTGAAGCCTTAGAACCGTGGCTCTCAAGCATTAAAATAATCAATCAGAACTGTTTTAAAATGTCGTGATGGCCCACGTCCACCAGGATAATCATTTTGTCGCCCTCATAGTACCAGATAATGCGGATGTCCATGTTGACGCTGCACTCGAAAAGGTCCGTGGTGCCCTGGATCCGTTTGGTGCGCAGCGACGGGTGGGAGGGGTTCTGCGCCAGGAGTTCCAGTTTGTTTTTTAGCTGTTTCTTTTCCTGGGCGGTGAGCCCCTTGAAATGTTTCTGGAACCGTGGCGTGAAGGTAAATTCGTATGCCATCAGTCTGCCTCCAATTTATCAAACAGGGCGTCCACGCTGTCAAAGACGGGCTGCTCCCCGGAGGCCAGTTTCGCTTTTACACCGCTGATTTCCTCTTTCAGCTCATTCAGGTATTTTTTCGGATAGACGGCAACCGGCATGAGGCAGATGGAGCCGTCCTTTTCAAAGACGTCCAGTTTGTCGCCTTCTGACAGGCCGAGTTTTACAATGATTTCCTTTGGGATTGTGATCTGTGCCTTTTGGCGGAGTTCCGCAAGCATAATATCAGCTCCTTTCCTGTGCCCGTAGTCTTGGGGCATATGGGCATTGGTGTATGGTTTTAAAGTGAGAAATTCCAACTTTCTTACTTTTAGTATATCCACTTTGCCGGGAATATGCAAGAGGGCAGAAACGTTTACAAATAAAATGCGGTTAGGAATTTCGGATTAAAAAGTGCTGGGGAATGAGAACACTGCCAGGCAAGGACAATTCTTGGTTTTTCGCCGGTATATGGATTGGGTATATCCGGGAGATTGACGGATAGAATAAAAAAGAGCGGCCGTGTGACCGCTTTACCTTTTGGTATTCAATTCCTTCATAATGCCGAGGATGTATTCAAATGACCGGGAATCCAACTGCCTTGCCTGTGCGATAAATTCCTTTAAGGCTTCCGGGTTGGCGTTCCCTTCGTCAAAAAATTCCTGCGGCGTCACGCCCAGGTATTCGCAGATATAGAAAAAGGACGGCATGGAGGGAAGTGATTTTTTGTTTTCTATGTTGTTGATGTAGTTGTTTGCCTGGCCCAGCGACAGGGACATATCGTGGGCGGATACGCCTTTCTGCGTCCGCAGCTTTGCCAGCCGTTCCGGGACAAAATTTTCATACATCATCTTCACCTCCCATTCTGTAATAGATTTTACCTTATGTCTCTACCTTATTCGCAAATTGAAAAAGGGTATTTGTGACGGTATAATAGATTAAAGCTATTATACAGGGGAGAGTGAAGAAATAAATCTATCAGACGGAGGAAAGACCAATGAGGAAAAAGACATGCTGCGTGACCGGACACCGGGATCTGCCGCAGAAGGAAATCAATTATGTGAAGGCGGCGCTTGGGCGTGAGGTTGACCGTGCCGTTGCGGACGGCTATACCTGCTTTATGAGCGGGTTCGGGGAAGGGGTGGACCAGTATTTTGCGGAGATCGTACTGGAGAGACAGAAAGGGAACCCGGCGCTGGAGCTTATCGCCGTCATCCCTTACCGGAAGCGCCTGGACAGCCTGAATGAGAAAGGGAGGACCTATGAAATGCTGGAGGCTTGCGCGGAGGTGGTTGTAGTGCAGGAGGAATACCACCCAAGCGTCTATTCCAGACGGAGCCGGTACATGGCGGAACGTTCTGACCGGGTGATTGCGGTGTATGACGGGAGGGAGAAAGGCGGTACGGTGCGGACGATCCGCTTCGCACATATGCTGAAAAAGGAACTCCGTGAAATCCCGGTGGGAGAGATCAAGCTGCCAGACAATCTGAAACGTTGAAGAATTAAGAAGTTAAAACATAATGATTCCAGCGAACGCGCTCACTTACCGGTGGGCGTTTTCTTTTACCTAAAAAGGAGGATTTTGAATGTGTAACCTGGTGATATGCGCCCTCTGCTTTCTGGCAGGCACGGTGGTGGGCGTGATGCTTATGTGCCTCCTGCAAGCGGGGAGGACAGGAAATGTGGACATGGAGGAAATGTAAATGGATCAGAATGCGGTGGAATATATCAGGAACCATATCAAAGAGTTTCTGCCCCCGGAGTATCAGGATGCGGATGTTATAGGATGTTGACTTTAAATACAGGACAAACCCCCATGTCTCCTCGGCATCAGTTAGAGATGCTGTATAGTGACATGTTGAATACAGAAGTAAACGGCGTGAAGCTGATTAGAGAAGTTGAAGGGACGGCGAATGCAGATAAAAAAGAGTTTATATTTAAAAATACAATTGATGGTTTTAATTCGTATATGAGCCGAAATGCTTTACCAATGGATCGGGAAGAAATGCTTGAAAATATAAAAATGTTGGAAAAAATGTCTAAAGAAAATATATCTGTAGATATTTTTAAGTCTTTTTTAGAAGGATATATTAAAGTGTTCGACGTTTTATGTGAAAAGGCAAAGAATTGTTATGCAGATCAGGATAAGCTTCATGAATATGAAATTAAAAGTTCGCCTTTTGCAAGAAAAGCAAGTAAGGCTTTTTCAACATCACAGGCACTAACTGGCTATGGAGCTGCAATGGGGATCATGAAAGATAAAAGAATTATTTAAGATTTTGGTTCATTGGAGAAGATTGTAAAAGATATAGAAGATAATTGTATAGATGACAAAGAAGGCGAGTGGTTTATGGAATTTTTAAAGCGGATGGATATGATAAAAGTTAAGGCGAAGAAGATAGGAAATGCCCAAAGAATGTATTTGGAATATTTTTATCGGGAATTGTTTAATGAAGAAAGTGATTCATATGCTGATTTATTGTTTATATGTAACAATTCTGCCATTTCACGGATAGACGGGATAGATTCCCCTGTTCAATAGAAATATACATTATTGATAATAGCAGCCTGTGCTTTCTTTTGAATGAGTAAATCACGCAAAAAAATTGCTTGATTTACTCATTCGTTTTTTCATTCACAAGAGTAGAATGTGGATATCAAAATGAAAAGGAGATTTGCTATGAGTACACTATTGGAAGCAAAAGAAGTAACAAAAATCTATGGAAAAGCGGGGCATCCCAGTTTAAACAAGGTATCCTTTCGTATTGACGAGGGTGAATTTATTGGCATTATGGGGGCATCTGGATCTGGAAAGACCACTTTGCTCAATGTTCTTTCCACGATAGATACTCCTACAAGCGGAGAGATCTGGATTAACGGCGTGAACTTGAAAAATCTCAACCATACAAGTGCTGCCGATTTTCGCAAAGACAATTTAGGATTTATTTTTCAAGAGTATTTTCTGCTTGACAGCCTTACTATCCGTGAGAATATATCCGTTCCTCTTACCCTCCAGAAACTTTCGCCTGAAAAAATCGAAAATATGGTGAGAAGTCTGGCAGAAAGATTTGGCATAGCATCGCAGTTGGGCAAATATCCCCATGAATTGTCTGGCGGACAGCGGCAAAGGGCATCCGCAGCAAGGGCGATTGTAAAGCGGCCAAGTATATTGTTTGCAGACGAGCCAACGGGAGCGTTAGATTCAAGCTCAGCTACGGAACTGTTGAATACTTTGTATGAAGCCAACCAAGAACTGCATACCACCATATTGATGGTTACGCATGACGCTTATGCAGCGAGCTTTGCAAGCCGCATTCTTATTTTTAAGGACGGCTGTATTATCAAGGAACTTGCCAAACATGCCAGTAACAGGCGTGACTTCTATGAAGCCATTGCTGCGGAAGTTGCCAGATTAGATACTGAAAGATAAGGGGGAAAAACAATGAATAATTTATCTATGGCATTTAAGAATTTAAGGAAAAATTTTTCATTTTATGCTCTTTATCTGCTGTCTGTATCCCTTGTTATTATGGTCTACTTTGCGTTTACATCATTTTCAATGAACAGTGTAATGCTTGAGAAAATATCGGGGGATGGTCGAGTAGAATCCATGTGCAATGTCATTTCTGTATTTCTGGTAGCCTTTGTGATTTTTTATATGTCATATTCAAATCGTTTCTTTTTGAGACGCCGTACTAAGGAACTTGGGATTTATGCGTTGTTAGGTTACAGAAAATCAAAGATGCTTTCTTTGCTTGTATCTGAAAATATTTTAATCGGTTGCGGCTCTCTTATCGTAGGCTTGGTATTGGGAGCCATTATGCATAAGGGCATTGTATATGGGACAACAACTCTTTTGAATTTGTCAATAGACAATGCAAAAATCCATTTCTTCAATTTAAATGCTATTAAAAATACTGTCGTTTTTATTTTTTTGATAATGTGTGTAATGGCTATATCAAATGCCTTCTTTCTTTTCAGAACTTCGCTCATGGATTTGGTTCGGTTTGAAAAAAGTGCGGAGAAAAGAATGAAATTCAAAAAAGCACCTGCCATATTCGGCTTTATTCTAATCATTGTCGGATATGGACTGGCATTGGATATTTTCCGTGGCGCTGATTCCTTATGGTTTACTGTTGGGTTTTACCCGACAGGGCTGTTGACTGTCTTGCTAATTGTAGTGGGAACTGTCCTGTTCATTGCTTCTTTTCTCCCGTTTGCTGTGCAGAAAAGTAAACGGCATAAGAAAACATTTTATACCGAAACAAAGATTGTGACGGCTCCTAATTTTATTTATCGCATACGCTCTAATGCTAAGACTTTAATAATGCTTACGCTTTTATCAGCAGCGACATTGACTGTTTCAAGTGTTATGGCACTATCGCTTTTCTATCCTATTGCTGCAGTTGCTCGGATAGCTCCCTCTGAGTTGGAATTTAGAATTGAGGAAGAAGGACAGTTAAACAATGCAAAATTGCTTGTTAGCCAATATGCACCCGATGATTCCGTAACTTATATTCAAACTGATATTTATAAGGTGACTGCATCTGCCGAAAAACTCCCTATGGAGTATAGCGTGGGAACTTCAAAAGGCAGTGCTGACAACGAAAATATATTGAGGGAAGCGGGCTTTGAATGCATTTCATATTCGCAATATATTTCCCTGTTACAAGCTCAAGGGAGAAATGATATTGCGGGTAAACTATCGGTATTGCAGGATGATGAATGTATTTTGATAAAGTATCAGCCAAATGCTGACGGAAGCGATGAAACTGGAAGTATCTATTCCTTGAATATCAATGACGGCAGCATGCCACTTACTGTAAAAGCAACAACACTCAACAATCCTATTTCCTTTGCAAACAGCATAGGTACAATGATTGTAAGTGATAATGTTTATGAACAGATAAAATCTGGTACTGTTTTAGAAAACAGTATTGTGAGCATAAATGGCAAGGGCATTGAAGATAACGAGAATTTGTTCGAGAACATGAGCAATCTGCTTAGTAATAGCCCATATTTACAGGGACATTCCCATAGAGTGAATGAGATTATGTCGGCAAGCAGTTCAACTTTCCTTTTGATTGGGTTTTTGGTTGTACTGTTTTTCATTGCAACAGGCAGTATCTTATATTTTAATAATATTTCTGCGGTTTCGGATTCAAAAGCAGATTATGAAATACTCAGTAAAATGGGATACTCAAACAGAAAGCTAAAGAGGATTCTCAGAAAGCAGGTTTTAACCTTTTTCAGCATTCCATTTCTTTTCGGGTTGATAGACTGTATATTCGCAACGATTGTTTATAAAACAGGGCTCATGCAGAATTTGCTTGGAAATACGATTACTCTTTATTTCCCTACTATGATCGCGATAGCTCTGACAGCTTCAATATATTTCATATATTACTTCATCACAGTCCATACTTGTTATAAAACAGTACTAAAGGGTTAACCATGACCAAGCTGTCGGCAGAGTGTCGGCAGCTTGGTACTCTTTATCTTAGCATGAAAATATGGTACAATACAGAAAACTCATAAGGGAGTGATAAATGAAAGACATGGTATCAAAATCACTATTCCTAACGAATTACCTGTTGATTATCTTTTATATAAGTTGGAATATAAACGAGAAACAGACTGCTATAGGCAGCGGTGTGCCACTTCTTATATCCAGTTTGATGCTGATTGATGTTACCTACATCAGTTCCTGCAATATCAGAGAAAGCAAAGTAATGAATTTGTTTTGCGGATTATTGGCTTTAGATAGTTGGTATCTGCTGTTGTCCTTTGAAGAAGGACAAGCCACGCAGGTCATTCTTACAGCACTACACCCTATCATATGTTATTTGTCCATTAAATTTATCTTGATGTTTTTGTTTCAAGGAAGCGGATATAAATTTAGAAAGGCAACTAATCTTTTGCTTTTTGTAACCTGTGTCGGCTCTCTTGTTGGTATTGCCATATCGGACAGGGCGTTCGCCTGTTTGTTTGGAATACAGTTTTTGGCGGGATGGTTATCCTTTTTCTTTGTTTTGACTTATCACCGAAAAAGAGTTGCATTTGTCTTAAAGAGCGAATGGAAGTCCATTCTATTTTCCGTTATAGTTATTACAATGTTCTTCATTACATATTGTATCGCTACAGTCAATGTGAAAAATCACATTGCAAATTTTGGAATATATATTCCCATGCTTCTGTTTCTTATGAGCGTTCATGGTATAGTAATTAAAGGACAAGACAGTTGTCCGCTTTCTACTGTATTCAATAAAAGACAGACAGCGCTAATCCTTTGCCTGTCACTTTTTACTCTTGTGCTGATAGTTATGTTTATAGGTGGCAGTGATAAAGAACTGTTTGTTGCGGTAAATACGGTATTTGCTTTTGTCTACATCTGCAATATTGTTTTGGGGGAAAGTCTAGTGCATGGTAAAAGCAGAATTATTAAAGAAAGTAAATATAAGTTGGCTTTGCGGCAGTTGCAGCAAGAGGAACTGTTAAAAACAGAATTTGCAAATTTTCTTCATGATGATGTACTTCAAGACCTTCTCTCAATTAAAAATATGATGGCGAAGGCTCATCGTCCAGATATACAGGATATTATTATTGAAACTCTTGATAATTTGAACACGCATATCCGTGAGCAAATGCAGGATTACCATCCTGTTATTTTGAAAAACCTAACTGTCAAAGAAAATTATCAAAATCTGGTTGAAGCTATTTCGCAGTCTTTTCCGCAACGAAATATTGTGGTGTCTTTTGATTGTTCTGACACCTTATTTTTAGTCGAGCCATATAATGTGCTGATATATCGGTTACTCAAGGAGCTTCTCACAAATATTTTTAAGCATTCAGAAGGCAATCGAGCTTGGGTGATGCTCACGCATGAAAACGGCATTATTGAGTTATGTGTCAGCGATGATGGAAACGCCACCCCAGACAGTTTGCTTGCTATTGACAAATCGAAACATAAAGGCATTGCTTCTATTACCGAGCAAGTAAATAATATGGACGGTTCAATAACTATTTCGGATAACTCGCCACATGGCATTTGCATACAAATCACACTACCAATGAAAGGGGATGTTTCGTATCAATATTTTGTTAGTTGATGACCATACGCTTTTCGCCAAAAGTCTTTCAGTTGCTTTAGATGAGTATAGTGAAATTGAGCATTTCTATTCAACACAGGACATTCAAGGCATAGGGCAAATGGTTTGCGATAAAAACATAGATATTATTTTAATGGATATTAATCTCGGCAATTTAAGCGATACAGATGGACTGGAAATAGCATCAAATCTACTGAAATCAAGTCCTATGGTGAAGGTAATTGTTCTTACAGGATATGACCTGCCTGTATATAGACACGAAGCAAAGAAAATCGGTATCAGTGGCTTCCTTAACAAAAATATCAGCCCTGATGATTTAATTTCTTCGCTAATTCATGTTTCTCGAGGAAACACTTGCTTTCCATCCGAAATTAATGAAATAATGATTGAAGATTTAACAAGTATGGAAAAGAAGATATTACAGCTTATTAGTAGCGGTAAAAAACGAAAATGTGTCGCTGATGAGCTATATATGAGTGAGAGGACACTTTCTAATCACTTGCAACACATTTTTGAAAAGTTAGATGTTTCCTCTGTTGTAGAAGCCGTAACAAAAGCCATTCAACTCGGATACATACCGCCAATATGTTAAATGCAAGTTCCCCTGACGTGCTTTCATGACCACTGAAATGGACTATTGTAGGAACTTCATCTCCACAATCCCTTGCCAATTGTGGGTGTTTTCAACAAGTTCCTGATAACTTAGAATTTCTGATAACCGCTTGTTTAAACGGTTGGAAATTTGCGATATTCTCGTGGCAGGACATTGAAAAATGACTTAAACGCTATTGAAAACTTGCTTTGGCTGTCATAACCAACAGCTTTTGCAATTTCTGCAATACTCATCTCAGATTCCCGCAGCATTTTGGCAGCCTGTTCCATGCGGTGTTCTTTGATGTGGGCGGCAATCGAGGTTCCGTAAATGGACTTGAAGGCGTTTTTTAAAGTGGTTGGGTTGATCAGATATTTTCTGGATAGTTCTTCTATCGTGATTCGCTGCTCCATATGCTGGGTCAGTTGGTCGTGGATTTCCCGGATAATGCGAATCTGCTCAGTTTTATATTCGGATAACCGCTGGCTGGAGGTAAGTTCTGTTTTGCCAAGATAAAGAAGCAGTTCCATAGTCTTTATTTTCTGATAAGACAGTTTCAATTCTTCTGGTTGGTTGAAAAATGCAGAAAAAATACTTTCTGTCTGTTCATTTCCGGCAAGAAAAACAGGAGAGTCATTCCTGCAAAATTTTTCTGGTAATATAGTTTCAAAGATATTGCTGCCTTTTAACAGTTCAGGCGGATAATCGGAAACTTCCTGTAAATCAATATAGATGGAAAGCCCCTGGTATATACCGTTTGGAAAGGTAAGCACAGAATCCGTACAGGCTTTCATGGTATGCAAGGAGAAATCTCCCGGATTCAGATAAATGAGGTTTTCGTTTTTCATCTCCCACATAAGCTGTCCGGCTTTGCAATAGTTGATTTGAATGATGTGTGGCATAGCTTTATGGTGTACGGAAAAAGAATCAGACGAAAATGTCAGATAGCATAATTCTATACCAGGATAAAGCGGAATAGCTGTGCTTGCAGGCTTTTGCTGAAAACTCTCCACATCATTTTTTATTCGTATCAGTTCATCATTCATAGAGCGGTCCTCACAATCCAGGACAGGTGATTTCCATAACCTGTTCAATCATCTGATGCAGCAGTCGGCCTTGTTCCGTATCTGCGGCTCGATAATATACTTCTTTTCCTTCACGTCGGCAAACAATCAGACCGCTGTTTTTCAATGGTCTGAGATGATGTGACACTGCCGGGCTTGACATATGGAGCATGTCTGAAATATTAAGAACACATTCCTCCTGGTGGCAGAGAAGCCAGAAAATGCGGATTCTGGTGGTGTCACCAAGTTGTTTGAAAACTTCCGCTACGGTTTGGAAATAATCTACATGGTCTAATTGCTTTTGGATAAGTACGATCTGCTGTCCTTCTCCATGTTGGTGTGGTAATTTCATATTGTCCATATTGTTTTCCTTTCTTTTTCGTTTGCATTTCGCCCAAATGGAAATACTTTTCGCCCATTTGGGAGGGAATGCACCAGAGTTATTGACGATTGCTTTCATGTGTATTATACTGCAACCATGATGATTAAACAAGTGCTCAATCACTGAATTGAAAAATAACGAGGAGGACTTTACAATGAAGAAAACTTACAAGATTGAGGTAGACTGTGCCAACTGTGCAAATCTGATGGAGGATGCAGCCCGCAAGACTGCCGGTGTGCAGAGCGCAACGGTTAATTTCATGACACAGAAGATGATCGTGGAATTCGACGAGGGCCAGGAGCCGAAGGACGTTATGAAGAACGTGCTGGATGCCTGCAAGAAAGTGGAGCCGGACTGCGAGATTTTCCTTTAAGCGGCAGCAGACTGTGACGGAATGACACCCTTAAAATGCACCGCTGCAATTTAGGGGTGTCATTTTCACCAGTAACAATTAAATGATTAAGCATATTTTGAAAGGAGTTTTTACTATGCAGGAATTAGTGATAAGTATACTGCTTACGGTCGTTATCATAATGGCTGCGGCGCTTCTTATTTTTGTTGGCAGCCGTAAAGACGGTATGACAAAAAAGCAAAAGGTCATGATGGTTCGGATTTTAATCAGCGCCGGAATCTTACTGGCGCTCCAGTTTATTTCCGCAGAGATGTTTGATACAGCCTGCGGGTATTTATTCCCCTCCGCAGGAAGATGGCTTCGTTTTGCGTGCTATTTGATTGATTATCTGATTATCGGATATGACATTTTACGGAAAGCGATAAAGGGTATTAAAAACCGTCAGGTATTTGATGAGAGCTTTCTGATGGCTGTGGCTACAATTGGGGCAATGGCTCTGGCTATTTATGAGAATGGAGAATATCTGGAAGCCATTGCCGTTATGCTGTTTTATCAGATTGGCGAGTGGTTCCAGGGCTATGCGGTTGGTAAGAGCCGCCGCAATATCAGTAACCTGATGGATATCCGGCCCGATTATGCGAATGTAGAGAGTAATGGAAAGTTAGAGCAGGTAGACCCGGATGAAGTAGGAATTGGCAGCGTGATTGTTGTCCAGCCGGGAGAAAAAGTGCCGATTGACGGTAATGTAGTTGAGGGCGCTTCCAGCCTGAATACCAGCGCATTAACCGGGGAAAGCCTGCCCAGGGAGGCAAAGGTCGGTGATGAAGTAATCAGCGGATGTATCAGTATGACCGGTGTGTTGAAAATACAGACAACAAAAGAGTTTGGGGAATCCACCGTTTCAAAGATTTTGGATTTGGTGGAAAATGCAAGTTCCCGCAAATCCAAATCAGAGGATTTTATCTCGAAGTTTGCAAAAATCTATACCCCGGCTGTCTGCTATGCGGCGTTAGCGCTGGCGTTCCTCCCCCCTGTTATCCGTATGCTTTTTATGGGACTGTCGGCAGATTGGGGAGTATGGATTTACCGGGCGTTGACATTCCTTGTCATTAGCTGCCCTTGTGCGCTTGTAATCAGTATTCCTTTAAGTTTCTTTGCGGGAATCGGCGGAGCAAGCAAGGAGGGCGTGTTGGTAAAAGGTTCTAACTATCTGGAAATCCTCTCCCAGACCAAGTATGTTGTTTTTGACAAAACCGGAACCATGACAAAAGGCGTTTTTGAAGTAAACGGGATTCACCATTCTACTATTGAGAATGAAAAACTGTTAGAGTATGCGGCTCTTGCAGAAAGCGCTTCTTCCCACCCCATCAGTAAGAGTTTACAGCGGGCATATGGGAAAGAGATCGACAGAACCCGTGTATCAGATATACAGGAAATCAGCGGAAACGGTGTGACTGCAAAGGTAGACGGCATGGAGGTTGCAGCCGGAAATGACAAACTGATGAAACACCTGAACATTCCGTATCAGGACTGCCATCAGACCGGAACGATTATCCACATGGCAATCAACGGGAAATATGCAGGGCATATTGTGATTTCCGATATTATCAAACCTCATTCCAAGGCGGCGATTGCGGAATTGAAGAAAGCGGGAGTAGATAAGACTGTCATGCTCACGGGCGATGCAAAGAAAGTGGCAAATCAGGTTGCTTCCTCTCTTGGGATTGACGAGGTTTACAGCGAACTTCTGCCAGCAGATAAGGTTGAAAAAGTGGAAGAACTGCTGCGGGTGAAACTGGGCAAGGCAAAGCTGGCATTTGTGGGTGACGGTATCAATGACGCCCCGGTTCTTTCCAGAGCGGATATTGGTATCGCTATGGGGGCAATGGGTTCCGATGCAGCAATCGAAGCGGCGGATATTGTGTTGATGGATGATGATCCGATTAAGATTGCAAAAGCAATCAAAATTTCAAGAAAATGTCTGCGGATTGTTTATCAGAATATTACAATGGCGCTTGTTGTGAAATTCGCCTGCCTTGCATTAGGGGCTGTGGGAATTGCAAATATGTATCTGGCGATTTTCGCGGATGTGGGCGTTATGATTCTTGCGGTGCTGAATGCAATCCGTTGTCTGTTTGTGAAAAAGCTGTAAGAAAGGAGGGGTTCCTTTGGCGGAATATCAGGACAGTCAATGTTATGTCGGGTTGAAAGAAAGCGATCTGTACATTTTAACAGAATTTTTCAAGGTGCTGGGGAACCCTGCCCGTATTCGCATCCTGCTTCTTTTAATGGAGCAGGATGCGAATGTCAGCGATTTGGCAGAACAGCTTGGAATGACCCAGTCTGCGGTATCGCACCAGTTGAATGTGCTGAAATCAAATAAACTGGTAAGAGGTTGCAGGGATGGAAAAATGATATTTTATGCTTTGGTGGACGAACATGTGCAGATGATTCTTGAAAAAGGGACGGAACATATTTGCGGGCGGTGAAAACGAGGTGCGATAAAATGACAATGGATGAATTAAAACCAAAGCAGAGCGCCTATATCCGTTCCGTAGGCGGAACAGGCGCACTCAGGCATCATTTACTGGATATGAGGCTTACTCCGAAAACGGAAGTTACGCTTCAAAAAATTGCGCCGATGGGTGATCCGGTGCAGATTGAGTTAAGAGGTTATGAATTGACTTTACGGCTTGATGAAGCGCAAAAAATCACAGTGGAAAAAGTTCATACCAAAGCAGAAAAAATGCATGGCACACGAAGGGCGTAAAGACGGTACAATCCGCAAGCATTCAGAAGCAGTTGTGACGGATTTACCGGGGATTTACTCCCTTTCCCCTTATTCCGGTGAAGAAATTGTAACAAGAGATTTTCTGATGGATACGCACCCGGACGGAATCATCAATATTGTTGACGCTACCAATATGGAGAGGAACCTTTACCTTACCATGCAGCTTATGGAGTTAGGGATTCCGATGGTGCTGGCGCTCAATATGATGGATGAAGTCCGGGCAAACGGCGGTTCTGTCCGGGTAAATGAATTGGAAGAAATTCTTGGTATTCCGGTAGTGCCGATTTCTGCGGCAAAAAATGAGGGAACCACAGAACTGATTGACCATGCAATCCATGTGGCAAGGCATAGGGAAAGTCCCGGCAGGGTTGATTTTTGTCCGGCAAGCAGTGATGAACATGATCCCGTAGGTGCAGTACACCGGTGTATTCATGCGGCAGTACATATATTGGAGCCGGAGGCAAAGAAAAAAGGGATGCCGGTGCGCTTTGCCGTTACAAAGATGGTGGAAAATGACCGCCTGATGAAAGAGAAACTTTCCATTTCATCTGAAAAAGCTGACATATTTGAACATCTGGTATCTGTTTTGGAAACGGAAACGGGGCTTGACCGGGAAGCTGCTCTTGCAAACACGAGATTTTCGTTTATTGAGGCTTTGTGTGCAAAAACAGTAGTTCGTCCCCATGAGAGCCGGGAGCATAAACGCAGTGTGGCGATAGACCGGATTTTAACAGGCAAGTATACAGCGATTCCCTGCTTTATCGGGATTATGGCTCTTGTATTTGTTATGACATTCAGCTTTATTGGTGCGGCATTGTCCGATCTGATGGGTATGGGAATTGATACGTCCTTTCCATTTTGGAGGATACCGGATATATCGTAAGAGTGGCTTTTGTTATGGACAGGCTGCTCCGCAAGATTGGTCTTTCAGGGAGAAGCATTGTGCCTATGTTGATTGGATTTGGCTGTTCGGTTCCTGCGATTATGGCAACCAGAACACTATCCAGTGAACGGGATCATAAAATGACGATTCTGTTGGTTCCGTTTATGAGCTGTACCGCAAAGCTGCCGATTTACACTCTGATGATTAGTGCGTTTTTTCCGAGAAAGTATCAGGCGCTTATTATGGTTGGACTGTATGCGTTGGGGATTGTATGTGGTATCTTATATGCGCTGCTTTTAAAAGGAACAAAATATAAAGGTTCACCTGTTCCTTTTGTGATGGAACTTCCAAACTATCGGTTTCCGTCTGCAAAAAGTGTATGGCAGCTTATCATAGAAAAGGCATTTACCATTATTTTTGTGGCTTCCCTTGTTATTTGGTTTTTGCAGACTTTTGATATAAGGGCTTACGGACTGCAAAATCGTTGTATCAAACAGCCTTGATGAATATACCATCACTTCTATTTTGAACCAAGGCGGACAGATTGACAGCTTCGGCGTGGGTGAGCGGCTGATTACAGCAAAGAGCGACCCGGTATTCGGAGCAGTTTATAAAATCGCAGCGGTGGAGGAAAACGGTGTCTTTGCTCCGAGAATTAAGGTGTCGGAAACTGTGGAGAAAATTACAAATCCGGGCTTGAAACAGGTCTATCGGATATATGGCGATTGCGGTCAGCTGTGGCTGACCTGATTACAGGTCCAGAGGAAACCGTGGACTTGAACAGCCCGTACCGTTATATTGACCCGGAAAAGCCGTGGAAGAACCGCCATTTTGAGAACTGTACCGCAAGGAAACTACAAAAACCGGCAGTAAAAGACGGCAAACGGATAACTCCGGCGCAATCTCTGGATGAAATCCGGGAGTATGTAAAGAAACAACTGGACGCCGAAATCTGGCCGGAAGAACAACGGTTTGAGAATCCCCACCAGCATTATCTGGATATGAGTCCGGCATATTACGAGATAAAATGAACCTGCTGGATGAAACGAGAAACATGGAGCAAGAGCACACGGCTGTTAACCGTGGGGTTGTTGGTTCGAGTCCAACTCGGGGAGTTTAGAAAAGCCCGTAAACATCAGTGTTTGCGGGTTTTGCTTTGTATAAATGTCAAGTCTTGCCTTTGCACCGCTGCTTTCTTGCCAGTATGTCAAGAAAGCATTTCTTACTTCTTACTATGTTGATACAGCACGGACAATCCGCTATAATTGACTTAAAGCAGAGGAGGCAGTATCCTATGGAATTGCGAGTTTTGAAGTATTTTCTGGTGGTCGCAAGAGAAGAAAACATTACAAAAGCAGCGGCTCTTTTACATATTACGCAGCCAACACTTTCACGGCAGCTTATGCAGTTGGAAGAAGAATTAGGAGTTAAATTATTTCATAGAAGCAAACACAGTATTATTCTGACCGAGGATGGGATGCTGTTAAGGCGCCGGGCGCAGGAAATGGTATCTCTGTCAGATAAGACCGTGCAGGAGCTTTCACACAAAGATGATGCGCTGTCAGGCGAGATTGCTATTGGGTGCGGAGAAACCAAAAGTATGGTGTTTCTTTCAGAACAGATCCGAGATTTCCGGCAGAGATATCCTCTCGTGCAATTCAGTATTCACAGTGCGATTGCGGACGACATTAAAGAGCGCATTGAAAAGGGTATCTTGGATATGGGGCTTCTGGCAGAGCCTGTTGATATTAGTAAATACGAATTTATACGTATGCCGCATAAAGAACATTGGGGAATCCTTACACGCAGGGATTCAGGATTGGCATTGAAAAAGCATATTCGTCCGGAGGATCTTGCGGATGTTCCCTTGTTGATGGTGAAGCGTGAGATGGTAAAAAATGAGCTGTCCAGTTGGTTTGGAGAATACTATGAACAGCTCCATATTTCCGCAACATATAATCTTGTTATCAATGCGGCGGCAATGGTAAGGGGTGGAGTTGGGACTGCTTTATGCTTTGATCTCGGTATCGAGTACCATGACGATCTATGTTTTGTACCGCTTATGCCTGTGTTGGAAACAGGTTCCGTTCTTGTCTGGAAAAAGAATCAGGTAATGAGTAAGATTTCCGCACATTTTATACAGACAATAAAAAATGCAATTTAGGCATTTCTTATCATATAAAATGGGTATTATACATTTTTTGTGCGGTTAGCTATAATGTAGGTGTTCAGGAAGAATACCTGTATTTTTATTCCCGCGAGCAACGAGCGGAGGACAGAAAATCTGAATGGAGGGATCAAAATGAATTTATATGTAACAGATCCGGAATTTATGGAACGTTTTGAACATTTTGCTTTTGAAGAAGTTCCGAATGAGGAAGGATGGAAGCTTGATGACAAGACCCGGTATATGGCGATTCTGGCAACTCTGATCGGCTGCCAGGGAATGGAAGAATACCGCCTTGTATTGTCTAGGGCGTTGGACGCCGGTCTCGCGCCGGTTGCAGTAAAAGAGATCGTGTATCAGGCGGTAGATTATCTTGGAATCGGACGTGTTCTCCCATATTTGGAGGCGTCAAATTCCATTTTGGAAAGCCGTGGTATAGAATTACCTTTAGAGGGGCAATGTACGACAACGCTGGAAAACCGTCTTGAAAAAGGGATACAGGCACAGGCAGATATTTTTGGAGGGCACATGAAAGAAGCATGGAAGGCAGGACATATCAACCGTTGGCTGGCGGCGAATTGTTTTGGGGATTACTATACCCGGACAGGGCTTGATCTGGCGCAAAGGGAAATGATCACGTTCTGTTTTTTAGTTGCTCAGGGAGGGTGCGAACCGCAGCTTATCGCCCATGTAACGGGTAATATGAATTTGGGAAACGATAAGGATTTTTTGATCCGGGTGGTTTCTCAGTGTTTGCCTTATATCGGTTATCCGAGAAGTTTGAACGCGATCAATTGCATTAACAGAGCAGTTGACGCAGGAAAGAAAACACTTTTTCCTATGGGCGGTCCGAACAACGCATATGCAGCATATTTTGTGGGACAGTGTTTTCTGAATATGCTTACTACGGAAGGCGTGCCGATCGGTAATGTCACTTTTGAACCTGGCTGCCGTAATAATTGGCATATCCATAAGGCGGATAAAGGCGGCGGGCAGATTTTGCTCTGTACGGATGGACGGGGCTGGTATCAGGAATGGGGCAAAGAGGCGAGGGAGTTATTCCCCGGAGATGTCGTAGAGATCCCCGCCGGTGTCAAGCATTGGCATGGCGCGGCAAAGGATAGCTGGTTTACACATCTTGCCGTGGAGGTTCCGGGAGAAAATGCAAGGAGCGAGTGGTTGGAGCCGGTGGACAAAGCTGCCTATGCTGCCTTGAAATGAAAATTGGATATAGGATAAGGGAATAAGAAATATATGATAAAAGAAAGTTTAAAGAATTTCTGTAAATATAGCGCGTCAGATGAAGAATTATTTATGTATATCCGCATAAATGCCGGAGAATGGAATGAAGAATCATTTGTTAGGATGAAAAAGTTGGTTCGAGAAGTGATAAAAGATTATGAGAATGAGGAGTGCTACCCCAAAATATTTATAAACTATTTTGTCTTAAACATACCGTCCATTATCAATATATTATCCAATTTTAGAGGATGTACAGATGAGGAATTGCGTAAGGGCTATACGGTAGAATCTTATTTAAGTATGATCGATGAAAGGATAAAAGAATTAAAAGAACTTAAAATGGAGTTTGAAAATTCTTTATGGGCATAATAGCAAATCTATTAAAAACGAGAAGAAGGTGTAAGGTGTGGACAAAAAGGCGTTTTATGCGCCTTATTTTGTTGCTAGAGACAGCGGGATGAGCTTAGGGGGGTGGAGACATGTCACCAACGAGCGTTTAGACAGGTTATTGAAAAAAAGCTGAAAAGCGCTACAGGCTATCCGTTTGAAGAGTGGACGAAACGGAAGAAGCGGCGTAAAATAAAGCACAACTGCAATTTTTACAGATACAGAAACGGAAGGGTTTGCCAATCTAAGACTTTTGAAAAGGGAAAGCCAGTTGGATAAAGGGTATATAACGCCGGAGGACCTGCGCCTCGGTCCAGTGCTGAAGCAAGAGATCGCAGAGGTTTTTGCGGGGGAGCTGAAAAGCCGCGTGATGGTACAGTGGGACAGCAACCTTCTGGAATTTCTGATGCATCAGTTAGAGATGTTATCTGAAAGTAAATGTGCCACCACACTAGATCCATCCAAGATATCGGATTTAACAAATGCGCATCCTTCCGTTATGATGGACAGCCTGTGGCAATCAAGAGGGAGGATGTCGCGATAAGCGGAAGCTAGGGTGATCTGGCGCTGCACATGGTATCAAAAGGCTGCAAATGGCTGGAAGACATCCGCAGACCTGAGATGAAAACGGTATACGGCAGTGGATGTTCGTAATGTGCCTTGCCGGGAGCGGAATCATCTTATCGAAGAAAATACGCAAGCTTTGTTTAGGACTCTTTTTATGTTGATATGGCACAGACAATCCGCTATAATAGACTTAAACATATTACGCAGCCCACACTTTCCCGGCAGCTTATATAAGTCAAAATCAGAATTTGTGAGGAAAGAACTACTATGGATGTCAGACTGGTGAGAATAGATATTGAAGATGCAGAAAAATTGTGGAATATGCAAGTGGCAGCTTTTAAGGAATTATATGACAAGTATCAAGATACACAAACCAGCCCTGCAACAGAGCCTATGGACAAAATAATTATGAGATTAAAGCAGCCGTTTACTTATTACTATTATATCATGGCAAATGGCATAGAAGCAGGCGCGATCAGAGTTGTTGATAAACATGAATATGGTGTGACCAAGCGAATATCACCTATTTTTGTAATGCCGGAGTATAGAAATAGAGGATTGGCGCAAAAGGCGATAAAATTAGCAGAAGAAATACATGGATGTTCTGGTTGGGAACTGGATACGATATTGGAGGAGAAAGGAAACCGGAACACGGCAGCGATCTGATAGAAAGTGAGGAGAGTTACAATGGTGAAGCATATCATCTTATGGCAGTTGAAGGATGAATTTTCTGTTACAGAAAAAGAGGATATAAAGAGAAGGATCAAAACAGGTTTAGAAGGACTGAAAGATAAGATCCCGGGATTGACCGACATACAAGTACATTATGAAGTGTTAGAATCCTCTAATGCGGAGATAATGCTAGACTCAACGTTTGAGGATATAGACGCATTAAAAAATTATAGTATACATCCGGAACATGTTCAAGTTGCAAATGCTTATGTGAGGCCTTACACGAAAACGAGGACATGCATAGATTACTGTATATAGAGAAAAGAGATAGGAAACCGTAGGATCATATTTATAGAAAGAGCCCCTCACTCATGACACTTACACAGCTGCAGTATGCAATTACCATAGCCGGCGCCGGCTCCATGAACGAAGCGGCAAGAGCGCTATTTCTCTCACAGCCCAGTCTTTCTTCTGCAATGAAAGAACTGGAGGAAGAGATCGGCGTCCGCCTGTTTCTGCGAACCAACCGGGGAATCGCCCTGACTCCGGAAGGAGAGGAGTTCATTGGTTATGCCAGACAGGTTGTTGAACAATATAGTTTGATGGAATCCCGGTACATCAAAAAGGAGAAGATAAAGAAGAAATTCAGCGTATCTATGCAGCATTATACCTTCGCTGTAAAAGCTTTTATAGAAATGGTAAAGCAATTTGGCATGGATGAATATGAATTTGCCGTTTATGAGACGAAGACATATGAAGTGATCGAAAATGTAAAAGATTTTAAAAGTGAACTCGGGATCCTCTATCTCAATGCCTTTAACGAAAAAGTGCTGAAGAAGATCTTTAGCGAATATAATCTGGAATTTCACGAGATCCTGAAGTGTGGGATCTATGTGTATATGTGGAAGGGGCATCCGCTGGCAAAGAGAAAAGAGGTAACCCTCGACGAACTTGACGAATATCCCTGTCTGTCTTTTGAGCAGGGAAAAAATAATTCTTTCTATTTTGCGGAAGAAGTTTTAAGCGCTTATGAGTATAAGCGTTTGATCAAGGCGAACGACAGAGCGACACTTTTAAACCTGATGGTAGGCATGAACGGTTATACCATGTGTTCCGGCATTTTGTGCGAAGAGCTGAACGGTTCCGATTATGTTGCGGTGAAGCTTAAGTCAGAGGAGATCATGTCGATCGGGTATCTGATGCGGAAGGGCGTTGCCATCAGCCCTCTGGGGCAGAAGTATCTGGAGGAACTGGCAAAGTATAGAGATAAAGCGTTACAGTAGTGAGCGGCTGGTTATAGGCAGAAACTATAACCAGCTGTTTCTTTTTCATATTAGACAGCTCTGCAGAGGCGTGTTAAGATATCCCTGTAAATATACAACAGATACAAGGAGGCTAAGGAAATATGAAAAAGACATACACGGAAAGAAATTTAAAATTTGAAACACTACAGCTTCATGCAGGACAAGAGCAGCCTGATCCGGTTACCGATTCCAGGGCGGTGCCCATTTACCAGACGTCCTCTTATGTTTTTCATAACAGTGAACACGCGCAGGCAAGGTTTAACTTGTCAGACGCCGGGAATATTTACGGAAGGCTGACGAATCCCACGGCGGATGTGTTCGAAAAAAGAATTGCGGCTCTGGAAGGCGGCGCGGCGGCGCTTTCTGTGGCATCCGGCGCAGCGGCGATTTCCTATACGTTTCAGAATCTGGCGCATGCGGGAGATCACATTGTGGCTGCGAAAAATATTTACGGCGGAACGTATAATCTTCTGGCGCATACCCTGCCGGAATACGGAATTACAACCACCTTCGTAGATCCCTTTCAATATGAAGAAGTGGAAGCGGCGATCCAGGATAATACAAAAGCGATCCACATAGAAACCCTGGGCAATCCCAATTCGGACGTAGCGGATATTGAAAAGCTGGCGGTTATCGCCCATGCACATAGAATCCCGTTGGTGGTAGACAATACCTTTGCCACTCCTTATCTGGTCCGTCCGATTGAATATGGCGCCGATATCGTGGTACATTCCGCAACGAAATTCATCGGCGGACACGGGACCACGATCGGAGGCGTCATCGTTGACAGCGGAAGATTTGACTGGGAAGCAAGCGGTAAATTCCCAAGCCTTACCGAACCCAACGCAAGCTATCATGGGATCAGCTTCACAAAAGCCGCGGGTGCGGCGGCATTTGTAACGAGTATCCGCGCGATACTGCTCCGGGATACCGGAGCCGCCCTGTCCCCTTTCCATGCTTTCATTTTTCTTCAGGGATTGGAAACCTTGTCCCTGCGGGTGGAGAGGCATGTGGAGAATGCATTGAAGGTTGTAAAGTATCTGAACGAGCATCCGCAGGTCGAAAAAGTAAATCATCCTTCCGTATCCGCCGATCCAGTACAGCAGGCGCTTTACAAGAAATATTTCCCCAGAGGCGGCGGCTCGATCTTTACTTTTGAGATCAAAGGGGATGCCGGGAAAGCGCGGAAATTTATTGACAATCTGGAATTATTCTCTCTTCTTGCTAATGTGGCGGATGTAAAGTCTCTGGTGATCCATCCGGCATCTACCACCCATTCGCAGCTTAACGAAGCGGAGCTTGCGGATCAGGGGATCAAGCCGAATACGATCCGGCTGTCGATCGGCACTGAAAATATTGACGATATCGTGGAAGACCTGGAGGAAGCGTTTCAGGCGGCAGGGAGCGTTTAGGGTCAGGAACGCCGCAGGAAGCGTTTCGGACCAGGAAGCGTCGCAGGCAGCAGGAAGCGTTTCGGGCGGTAGAATGTGGAAACAGCGCGACTAAAAGCCAGTACTTAAGCATATATTTGGAAAGAGATTATGTGAGGGATATGGGTTTCTTTGAAGGTATTATTATTTCTGACGGATTTTATAGTTCCGCTGGTAATTTTTGTGATCGTAAGTTATGGAATACTGATGGAAGTAAATGTGTATGATACATTTATTAAAGGTGCGAAGAGCGGGTTTTTTACGGTTATCAAGATTATGCCGACTCTGGTAGGGCTTATGGTGGCAGTGGGGATACTCAGGGCTTCGGGATTCCTTGACTTTTTGTCGAAAATGTTGGGGAATGTTACTGATGGTATAGGATTTCCCGGGGAACTGGTGCCGCTCACCGTTGTGAAGATGTTCTCGTCATCAGCGGCTACAGGGCTTTTGCTGGATCTTTTTAAAGAACATGGAACAGATTCGTATGCGGGTTTGATCGGTTCGATCAGTATGTCCTGCACAGAAACGATTTTCTATACCATGAGCGTCTACTTTATGACGGCTAAGGTGACAAAAACCAGATATACATTGACCGGCGCATTACTTTCCACACTTGCAGGCATGGCGGCGAGTGTAGTTTTGGCGGGAATGATGGTTTAAAGAAAAGACAGCATAATGATCCGGCGGAAATATCTGCTTAAGATCATTATGCTGTATGGTCGGCGTATCATGCCGGTACTACATTGCAGCGCCGGCATTTTATTTCTTGCTTTTCCCTCTGTCGTGAGGATTCTTCCATATATTAAGAGCGGCTATGATTCCGACGATATATAGAATACTTATAAGGATCGTAGGATTGTCTTTCAGCAGATATGTGACTGCAACAATGGCGGCTAAGGAAATCAATAGCTGGAATGCCGTCAGGAGTCTCTTCTGTTTTGTTTCTTTTGCCTGCTGCAGAAATTCCAGCCTTCTCTGTTCCAGGGCAAGATATTCCATCAGATCTTCATCCTTAATACGGGAAAGGATTAATTTATCACGAGATTCTTCTTCTTCGCGGCTGGAACGAAAACGGAAGAGAGGTCTTCTTGGGCGTTCTTCATCAGCGAAATGAAATTCTTCGTCGGATTCTTCATCCGATTCTTCTTTATAATAGTTCATACCTGAACCTGGCTGCACAGATTGGCGATCAGGAGCCGCCGCTTCTTTTTGCGTGCCGGCAGATGACGATACATCCGGAGCGGGAACTGCACTGTTGGCTGTGTATGCGTTAGCGGCTATATTTGCAGGATCAGCCGCGGCAGAATTAACTGCAATATTAGCAGGGTCAGCCTTGATAGCACTGGCTGCAATATTAGCAGGGGCAGTGACAACAGGATTAGTGGCAGTATTAGCAGGGGTAGCGACAACAGGATTAACCGCGATATTAGCAGAGTCAGCTGCAACAGGATTAACCGCAATATTAACAGGATCAGCCGCGACAGGATCAACTGCAATATTAGCAGGGTCAGCGACAACAGGATCAGCCGTCACAGAATTAGCAGCTATATTAGCAGGATCGTGTGCTGCCGTGTCAACAACAGCATTTGCGATCGGGACAATCTTATTTCCGTCTGAGCTGTCTTTGTTCATGCCGCCAGATAACACGAGGTTATTTGATCGTACCTCTTCTTTGGTAAGGTTAACTTCATTAGACACAAATACTCCCTCCTTTTGTGTTTGATGTACTTTTTGAATCTCCCCTTTTGATGTACTGAAAACAGAATCATCTTCTTTATCATAACAACTTTCGACAAAAAATTCAAGAAATCTGATGCAATATATTTCAGCAGAAAAGGAAAAGATTGACTTCTTATGGAAAGTTTGCCGGAATTATGGTATACTGACCACATTCAGATATGACACAAAGAAAGAAGAAAACGTATGAAGGGTGAGCATAGGATGGATAGACAGGTGAAATGTACAAAGATAGAAGATAAAGAAAATAAAGAATACAAGAAAGTGCTTCGAATGGCAGGTATCGCCCTTGCCTCCGTTTTGCTTAGTTTTTGGGGCGGCAGGACGGCATATGCTGCGGATATCGAGCTGGATCTGACGAAAGGTGATATTGTGATCAGTACGGATGGGTACACGCAGGATGGCGGCAGTGAAAAAGACGGCCCGGGAAGTGACGGAAGTTATATTATAACCAGCGGAGGGAAAGAGACAGAGCATGTGGTCACCGTAGTCAGCGGGAAGAAGCATTCTATTACATTTAATAAGGTAAAGATCAATACGAGTACAGGCAGCGGATATAATCCGCTTTACATAGCTTCGATCGCAAAAGTAAGCCTTACATTGAGAGGGGAAAATTCTCTGACTGCGAAGGAATATGCCGCGATCGCGGTACCGGAAGGCGCCAGCCTGCAGATCCAGTCACAGAACGGAGGAACCTTGGAGGCTTTGAGCCTGGCGCCCTCATCCGGCGCGGGGATCGGAGGGACGCTGAAAGATAACAAAGGGAAAGATGAGAAAAATGGCAATTGCGGGTCTATCGAGATCAATAGCGGAGTGATAAGCGTGACAAGTATCGGCGGAGTCGGCAGCGCAGATTCTTCCGGCAATGGCACATTGGCATCCGGAGATGAGGGGACGGCATGGATTGACACGGGAAGCCTGAATGCAGATGTGAAAGGATTTACTTCCGGTGTGGTATTTGCGGGAAATGAAGGACATGTATATGGAAGTTATACATTGAAGAAAGAAGATCTGAAAGTTCCATCCGGAAAGACGCTTACGATAGACGGTGGAAATGAACTGGAGATTCCCAAGAAATATCCCCTGACTCTGGAAGGGAACCTGATGAATAACGGAACATTGAGGATTGGGGGAGAGGATAGCCTTGCGGGTGACGGATGGATAGGAGGCAGCGGTGAATTCTTTATTCTCTGTGGAATGACAGAGGATATGTTCGACGTACCGGATAAAGTGCTGTATGGTACAGGAGAGGATCACACAGAATATGTGAAAAAATATGTCAAAGACAGCATAAAAGCAGAAGGGATAGCAGTAGTAAAAGACAGGATATTTACCAGAAGCGGAGACACAGACTGGGAGCTTGCGATCGAGCCGTCCAAAGTCACGGCAAAGGGAACTTATACGGTTATATTTACAGATCCTGAGGATGAGACAAATCAGGCTAAGAAGAGCTTTGAAGTTCTTGACGCCGGTGAGATGACAGGGATCGTATTGACCACACCGCCCGAGAAGACGCAATATATCTATGAGGAACGTTTTAATAAGAAGGGAATGGTGGTCACGGCAACGTATAGTTCCGGAGCTGAAAAGGTCGTGGCAAACAATAAGATCAGGATCAAGGAAGGTAAACTCAGCGTAGGGCAGACCTCTGTCACTCTGCTTTATAAAGAAAATGGCAAAGAAGTGAGTTGTTCTACTGAGATATCGGTATCGCCAAGAGAGATAGATGCTTCGAAGATCAACTGGGAAGAGAAGACGGTGACTTCGTTCGATTACGACGGGACAGAGAAGGTGTTAAAGTTCCGGGCGGATCTGCCGGACGGTGTTAAAGTGGCGATCGGCGGAAGCAGCAGTGCAACAGATGCCGGAGACTATACGGTCACGGTGGATTTTTTCCTGGAAGAGAGCTATGCAGTGAATTATGTGCTTACAGGAAATGAGACGATAACGCTGCAGTGGAGTATACAGCCCAAAAAGCTGGAGTGGGATACAAGCGGGTTGGAAGCTCTTGGAAATACACGGGATGACGAGGCGTATGTCTATGGAGAATTAGGGATCAAAGGGATTCTTTCTGATGATGCAGGGGAAGGGAAATTACGCACGAGTTTTCTGGCGGATGAACTGACAGGAACTCATGAGAAGAAGGCGGGAGACAGTGAGGATATCACACTTGCCTGGAAGGATTCATATAAGATAGCTGACCTTGGGAACAGCGAGCTGTGTAAGAATTACGTGCTTCCGGAAGAATTGCCGACGGTGCCGGGGATCGTGAATGATGTAAAGCAGATTTCTGTCCGGACAAAAGACCTTCCGGATAGTAAGGACTCCTATAAGATGGAGATGGAAGAGGGAGTATCAAAGGTTCCGGGAGGACTTATGAGTCATCCCAACCTGGATACGCCGGGAGAGATAGAGAAAAGCCTGGTCAAAGCCGTGATGAAAGAAGGGGTCCGCCAGACATATGTAGATGTGCATGATCTTGTGCTGTTGAAGAAGAGAACCGGCGGTTCAGAGTGGGAACAAGCAGAGCTGGATGATATTCCGCAGGAGGGGCTGACGGTTACGGTGCCTTATCCGGCAGGGATTTCAAAGAAGACGTATGAGGCTGTGGTGGCTTATCTATATCCCTGTGACCTAGAATGGGAGGAAGCGGGAAAGATCATCTATCCGGAAGTAACTGAGACGAAGAAAGGAATTCGTTTTACCATACCTGAATCAGGGGCAGTTGCTATAGGATGGAAAGAAAAGGAGAGCTAATACATTTTGTGCAGTTATTCTCATAACAATTGAAACCGATAAAAAAATTTGGAATTTTTGTCAATTTCCTTTTTTGGCAAAATATGATAATATTTCAAAAAAATAGAAGGAGAGATTGTTATGAACAAAATGATTGTAGTATTTCATAGCCTGGACGACATCGTAAAGTTTGTGCAAAAGGTAGAAAAATATCCATACAACATGGATATGAAACGCGGCAAATATGTTGTAGACGCAAAATCTCTTTTGGGGCTTCTTAATCTTGGTTTTCAAAGAGAGATTGAATTGAACGTTTACGAGGAAGAGTGTGGGGCTCTTCGAAAGGATTTGGAAGAATTTGTTGCGGCTTAAGCAAATTGATACTTGTATAAAAAAACTCTCCGGCGTATAATGTGCGTTGGGGAGTTTTTACTGATTTGCTATAGCATACGGAGGAAGCTGCCTGTGGCAGGTTCTGTAGTTGGTTTCATTGTGCTTGTGAGGCTTGTGATGAAGATGAAGAATACGGAAAATATGGATAGAAATAAATATTTATTTGATAATAAAGCATTAACCTCGTTGATCTTTCCATTGATCGTCGAACAGCTTCTGGCGGTCCTTGTAGGGATGGCGGATTCTATTATGATCGCAAGCGTGGGAGAAGCGGCGGTGTCGGGGGTATCTCTGGTAGATCAGATCATGGTTTTGCTGATCAACATATTTGCAGCGCTGGCAACGGGAGGCGCAGTGATCGCAGGGCAGTATCTGGGACACCGTAAGCAAGATGCCGCGTGTGAGTCGGCGAATCAGCTGGTGTGGTTTACGACCTTGAGCGCAGTGGCAATAACAATTCTCGTATATGCCGGAAAGTACGTTATTCTGCATGGAATATTCGGACGTATTGAGGCAGACGTTATGAAGCATGCGGATATATATCTGATCATAGTAGCCATGGCGATCCCTTTTATGGCGATGTATAATGCGGGAGCGGCTATATTCCGAGCCATGGGCAATTCCAAAGTATCTATGAACATATCAATTCTTATGAACCTTATCAACGTGGGAGGCAATGCATTATTGATCTATGGTTTTCATATGGGCACGGCAGGCGTTGCGATCCCGACTCTTGTTTCCAGAATAGTTGCCGCTGTGATCATCATTGCGCTTCTGTGTGATGAAAAGCAGGCGCTTCATATGAAAAGGACATGGCGTTATAGAGTGGACTGGTCTCATGTAAAGAAGATCCTGAGCGTGGGTGTGCCGAACGGATTAGAAAACAGTATGTTTCAGCTGGGGAAGATTCTGGTGCTGAGTCTGGTATCTTCATTTGGAACATATGCGATCGCGGCAAATGCAGTTGGAAACTCGATCGCGTTATTCCAGATCCTTCCGGGTATGGCGATCAATCTGGCGGTAACGACAGTGATCGCAAGGTGTGTTGGTGCAGGAGATTATGAGCAGGTGCGCTATTATAATAAGAAGCTGATCGTGATAACACACATAGGTATATCGCTTATGGTCTTTGGCGTATTTGCAGTTCTGCCCATGATCCTGAAAGCATATAACCTGTCCGCGGTGACGGCTGAAGCAACCAGGAATATTATTTATTTTCATGGGATCAGCGCGATCCTGATCTGGCCGTCTTCATTTACCCTGCCGTCTACATTCCGGGCTTCCGGCGATGTGCAGGCATGTATGTATATATCTATGGCGTCTATGTGGATATTCAGGGTTGCATTTAGCTTTATACTGGGGAAATATTTGGGTATGGGAGTATTTGGCATATGGGTAGCAATGGTGGTTGACTGGGCGTTCCGCGGAATCTGCTTCTGGATCCGGTATTATAAGGGGCACTGGAGACGGAAGGCTTTGGTATAAGTAGGGAGAGCAGTTCCTTGTTTGATCTCCCATCGGGCTGCGTTGGCTGTCATTGACGATGCAGCCGCAGAGAAACCTGGTGTTTATATATTAGGAGGCGAAAATAATGAAAAAAGAACTTGTTATAGTGCTTGATTTTGGCGGACAATATAATCAGCTAGTGGCAAGGCGTATTCGTGAATGCAATGTATATTGCGAGATTTATTCGTATAAAACGGATATCGAGAAGATCAAAGCGATGAATCCTAAGGGGATCATCCTGACCGGCGGGCCGAACAGCTGTTATGAAGAAAATTCACCGACATATTCGAAGAAGCTCTTTGAGCTTGGGATACCAGTACTTGGGCTTTGCTACGGCGCACAGTTAATGATGCATATACTTGGGGGAAATGTAGCGCGGGCAGATGTCAGAGAGTATGGAAAAACGGAGGTGCTGATCGATAAGGCAGATTCCAGGATTTTTCAGAATGTTTCTGCAAAGACCGTCTGTTGGATGAGCCATTTTGATACAATATTTAAAACAGCACCGGGATTCGAAGTGACCGCACATACGGCAGATTGTCCGGTGGCGGCTGCAGAAAACGCAGATGCCGGCTTGTATGTGGTTCAATTCCATCCGGAAGTGCTGCATACGGCAGAAGGAACAAAGATGTTATCTAATTTTGTGACCGGTGTATGCGGATGTGCGGGCGACTGGAAGATGGATTCCTTTGTTGAAGAATCTGTCAGGCAGATAAGGGAGAAGGTCGGCGGCGGAAGAGTGCTTTGCGCATTGTCCGGCGGCGTAGATTCCTCCGTGGCAGCAGTTTTGATGTCTAAGGCGGTAGGCTCACAGCTTACCTGTGTCTTCGTAGACCATGGGCTTCTCAGAAAGAACGAAGGAGATGAAGTAGAAGCCGTATTTGGCCCGAACGGCGATTATGATCTTAATTTTATCCGTGTAAATGCCCGGCAAAGGTTCTATGACAGGTTGGCTGGAGTGTCTGAGCCGGAAGAGAAGCGGAAGATGATCGGGGAAGAATTTATCCGTGTATTTGAAGAGGAAGCGAAGAAGATCGGCGCGGTGGATTTCCTTGTGCAGGGAACGATCTACCCGGATGTGGTGGAGAGCGGCCTGGGCGGGGAGTCGGCTGTGATCAAGTCCCACCATAATGTGGGCGGTCTGCCGGATTACGTGGATTTTAAAGAGATTATTGAGCCGCTTAGGGATTTATTTAAGGATGAGGTCAGGAAAGCGGGGCTGGAACTGGGGATTCCGGAGTATCTGGTATTCCGTCAGCCGTTCCCGGGACCGGGGCTTGGCGTGCGGATTGTCGGGGAAGTGACGGAAGAGAAGGTACGGATCGTGCAGGACGCGGATGCGATTTACCGGGAGGAGATCGAGAATGCGGGGATCGCACAGGAGATCGGACAGTATTTTGCTGCGCTTACGAATATGCAGAGTGTTGGGGTGATGGGGGATGAACGGACCTATGACTATGCGGTGGCGCTGCGGGCGGTGAATACGGTTGATTTTATGACGGCGGAGGCGGCGGAGATTCCGTATGAGGTGCTTAAGAAGGTTATGGGGAGGATTATTAATGAGGTTAAGGGGGTTAATCGGGTGATGTATGATCTGACGAGTAAGCCGCCGGGGACGATTGAGTTTGAATAAACAAAAATGCTTAGTAAATCCAGCGTTTATGCGGGTTTGCGGACTTTGGTAAGGTCTTTTGATAACAAAATGATAACAGTCGTTTGCGTGCGATTATTCTTACTGTCAAGTGGTTTGTTGGTGGGGGAATGATTGAGAAGTGCTTTGGACGGCTGAAATAAATCCATATTATAACGCCCTTGGCTGTGGGTAGGAACTCATGGCTAAGGGCGTTTTTTGTTGTGCTTGTTAATCAGTTTTGAGTTTGTCCTTGAATTGTTCAACCAAGGTATCACTCAATTCCTTAGAGGGAACTTTTGCCCAATGCTGCGTGGTGTCAAACTTCGGGTAATTGTACCGCCACTGGTCGTAATCTTCCCTGCTGATTTCGTCGGCAGAGAGTTTTACAGCCTGTTCCTGCCAAGCGGTAAGCATTTGCAGTAACTCGGCGGCATCCTTACTTTTGTCTTTGTTGACTTTCAAACAGACTTCTCCGTCTGCTTCACTGACAATAAGACCGTAAATGTCCTCAAGGGAAAATAAGGTGTGCATAAGCCCGATGTAGCTGTCAATGTCGGGTATGTCCAGAGCCTGTGGCGCAACGTCCAGAGCCTGCGCCAGTGCAGCCGTCAAGTCTGCTTTTGGTTTACGAGAGCCAGTTTCGTACTGTGCCAGACGGACATCCGCTGATTTTTCGGGAAACCCGACAAGCATACCAAGATATTTCTGTGTCATGCCCCGCATGATGCGGAAAAAATGTATTCTTTCGCCAATCGCCATAATGTTTCACTCCTTGTTCTTATACTTTATTAGACGAAGTCTGCCCGCCCAAAGGGCATGTGTTGCGGTATGCCCTGTGGGTATGTTTATAAGGAGTATAGCATATATGTTTAGAGAAAGTCAAGCATAAGTGAAACAAAAAAGTTTAATATTTTCTTACAAACCTATTGACAGTAGCAAAAATGTTTAGTATTATGAATTAAGCAAAAACGCTTAACAAGAAATGCCGCAAGGGCATACCTATATGCCCAGAGTAATGGGCGGCAAAAAGGAAAGGAGAGGTTGTATGGACAACAAATTTATCCGTGTGGATGAGGTGGCGCAAGAGCTTTCCGTATCAAAGCCTTACGCCTACAAGCTCATCAAGAAACTGAATGACGAGCTGAAGGAGCAGGGGTTTATTACGATTGCAGGGAGAGTAAACCGCCAGTATTTCCAAGAAAGGTTTTACGGGTCGGGAGAAAACCAGGGAAAGGGGGTGGAATAAATGCCAGTATTTAAAAACGAGGGCAACGGCACATGGTATGTGATGGCAAGGTATGTGAATTGGAAGGGCGAACGTAAACAGAAGTGCAAGCGTGGGTTTGCCACAAAGCGGGAGGCGCAGGAATGGGAGCGGAAATTCCAGTTGCAAAATTCCGCTGACCTTGACATGGACTTTGAAGCCTTTACAGAGCTTTATGCGAATGATGTCAAGAACAGATTGAAAGAAAACACGTGGCTGACAAAGAAGCATATCATTCGGACAAAGATTCTTCCGTACTTCGGCAAGATGAAGATTAGTGAGATTGGCACAAAGGAAATCATTGCATGGCAGAATGAGCTGCTTGCCTACCGTGATGAAAAACGCAATCCCTATTCGCAGACGTATCTGAAAACAGTTCACAATCAGCTTTCAGCGATATTCAACCATGCAGTACGGTATTATGACCTCCGCTCCAATCCTGCGGCAAAGGCGGGCAATATGGGGAGCGAGGAACACAAAGAAATGCTGTTCTGGACGAAAGAGGAATATAAGAGGTTTGCGGATGAAATGATGGACAAGCCAGTTTCCTATTATGCGTTCCAGA
>Ga0209694_1001170_pt1 | contig 31192 bp, 27 predicted proteins | sample GluameincwithD2O_FD_187499 | JGI IMG/M metagenome (GOLD analysis project Ga0209694, IMG submission 187499) | Mouse cecum microbial communities from Vienna, Austria - Glucosamine amended microcosms incubated with D2O (SPAdes) (version 2) | ecosystem: Host-associated > Mammals > Digestive system >... | reverse complement strand
ACTGACGGAAAAAGGCAGTAAATGGAATCTCACGATTTGGAACAACGGTGAAGAGCTCAATGAAGACGCTTTCGAGCGGCTCGAACATGCTGCCGAGTCAACAAAAGCCGAAGGCTTGGGGCTCGGTCTCTCGATCGTCAGAGAAATCGCAGACATGCACGGCGCGAGTCTGCACTTTAAACGCAGACCAAAAGGCGGCGTCATCGCCGAGCTGCTGATTGACCGATTAAAACAAAAGGAAATGAACAATGAATAAAAGCGAAGCGCTGATCCGCCTGGTGGACGACGACGCGAGTCTTCTCTTCTCCACCCAGATTTATCTTCAGACGATGGGCTGGAAAGTTGTCGCTTATGACTCACCGGGAAAATTCCTGCGCTCGGATGATCTGGACGTTCCGGGATGTTTGGTCTTGGACTTTCGTATGCCGAACTTTACCGGCCTGGAAGTTCAGCAGATTATGATTGAACGCGGCTATAAGCACTTCCCGATTATTTTCCTTTCCGGTCACGGCGACATTGAAATGGCGGTTAACGCGATGGCAAAAGGCGCGGTGACATTCCTTGAAAAACCGGCCGACCCTGAGCGGCTCAACGCTGAAGTGGAAAAGGCGGTGGAACTCGGCTTCAGCAGAAGCCGCAGAGCAAAAGAAAGATTGGAACTCAAACGCCGTTACAGCCACCTGACCGCACGTGAAAAAGAAGTCCTGCATTTAGTCGTGGACGGACTCACCAATAAAGAAATCGGCGACAAACTAGGACTTTCTCTGGCAACGGTCAAAATGCACCGCGGACATGCGGCAGAAAAGCTTGAACTCAGCTCTGTCGCCGAAATCACGCGGGCGCTGATCTTAATTCAGGAAGAGGATCAGCAGGATGCGTAGGCGAAATCTGCTCAGCCTCGGCGCTTCGCTGGCGCTTGGCGCTGTAACAACGAGCGCGGCTGCTGCCTCTCCCTTCGGCATTCGCCTTTGGGACGTCGTCATTGTCGGCTCCGGACTTGCCGGACTCTCAGCAGCAGTATCGGCTCGTGAAAACGGCGCGGAAAACGTCTTAGTGATAGAAAAGCTCCCCATCCTCGGCGGCCACTCCCGAGTCGCAAGCGGATCCTTCTGCGCGGTTTCCGAAAAGCGGCTCAAGCCCTACGGAATTAAAACCACCGTCGAGGATGCGGTCAAAGAAAGCCTGGTCATCGGCGGACCTGAGGCCAACGCGAAGCTTTTAAAAATTCTGATGAAAGAAAGCGAATCCGCTATGGATTGGCTTGAAAGCATGGGTGTCCGCTGGAACCCCGAACCCTACCTTCCCGTCGGCTCCCTCAGTGTCTGCAGCTTTATCTCACACAGCGGCGCCAACGGACTCAACTACATCACGCATCTGAATCAGCGCGCTCGCGAACTCGGAGTGCGGTTTATCTTCTCGCACCGCGTGAACGATCTGCTCACTTATGCGGACCGAAGCGCGGTCGAAGGTGTTGTGATGCGCACACCGGAAGGAAACGTAGAATACATTCGCTCTAAAGCGGTGATTCTTGCCTGCGGAGGCTTTACGGGAAACATCAGCATGTGCCGCGCTGTCAACCGAAATATCAGCCCTGCCATGCGCTCAACCGCCAATCCGACCGGACGAGGCCTTGACGGCGCGACCGGAGACGCGATCTCGCTTGCGAAACCGCTAAATGCGATGGTCAAAGATCTTGAACACATTCAGCTGATCTGCTATCTCGGCGGACGCATGCTGAATTACTCCGGAGCCGATATCTACGTCAACCAGGAAGGCAGACGTTTTGTCAATGAAGCCAATGCGCACGCCGTCATACAGAAAGAACTTTTAAAGCAGCCCAATGAAACTCTTTGGGCAATCACGGACGCCAAGTCGAAAAAGAGTCTGACGGTAGAGACAAAACTCGAGGACGGATCTGTCTATAAATGCGCTGATACAGCAGAAATCGCCAAACTGATCGGCTGCCCCGCAGAAAACATTGAAGAAACACTGAACCGCTATAACGAGTTTGTGCGTTGCCAAAAGGATGAGGATTTCGAAAAGCCGATTCTTTTGCAGACGATCGACAAGCCGCCCTACTACATCGGCCGGGAAAAACTCGGCATTCATTACTGCTGCGGCGGACTCGCGTTTAACGAGTATGCGGAAGTACTGCGAAACGACGGAACGTCGATTGCGGGCTTATATGCAGCGGGTGAAGCGACGGGCGGTCTTCACGGCAAAGATCGAATCGGAGGCGGCGCGCTCACCGAATGCGTGGTGTTCGGCCGCATCGCGGGTAAAGAAGCCGCGAATTTTAAAATAGGCTAGACATCGCGGCGTTTGAGCTAGAATCCCATCGATAACGGAGAATCCACATGAACACACAAGAAGCCTCTTTCCGGCTCGCAGCCGTCGTCGTCGCGGCCGGTTCAGGAACCCGGATGGGTACGAACTTTCCTAAGCAGTACGCTTTAATTGAAGGTAAAACCATGCTCGAGCACTCCGTTTCGGCTCTTCTTGAAGAGCCCAGAATCGAACAGCTCGTTATTGTGATTTCTCCTTCGGACTTAATCGGTCAGCAGCTGAAGTTCACCGACCCGCGCGTCAAAATCGCCCGCGTCGGCGGCGCAAGCAGAGCCGACAGTATCCGCAACGGCATCACATACTCCGGACTCTCCGCAAACGATTGGGTCCTCACGCATGACGCCGCCCGTCCCTGCGTTAAAGCCTCAGATGTCGCCAAACTGATTGATTACTGTTTAAAGACCGACGAAGGCGGCATCCTTGCGGTTCCCGTAAGTGACACGATCAAGCAGCAGAACGCCGCAGGAAAAATCGGCAAAACGATTCCTCGAGACAAACTCTGGGCAGCTCAGACGCCTCAGTGCTTCAAGGTCGGACCGCTCACTAAGGCGCTCTCCAACACTGAGGCTGTCGTCACCGATGAGGCAAGTGCAATGGAAGCTTCCGGCTTCAAACCCGCACTGATCGAAGGCTCTTCGACAAACTTTAAAGTGACGCGTCCTGCAGATCTCGCGCTCGCGCGCGCCGTCTTCAGGACTAGAGCCGCGGGCGACGATATTTAATACAAATCTTGGAACACTATGATGCACAATGAATACCGTATCGGCCAGGGCTATGACGTCCATCGGCTGGTCGAAGGCCGGCCGCTGATTCTCGGCGGCGTTACGATTAAACATGACAAAGGCCTTTACGGCCACTCCGACGCGGATGTGCTTTTGCACGCCGTAACCGACGCGCTCTTTGGCGCTGCGGCGCTCGGCGATATCGGCAGACATTTCCCGGACACCGATCCGAAATACAAGGGCGCGGACAGCGCGCTTTTGCTGTCCGAAGCTCTGGAATTGGTCCTTAAAAAGGGCTGGATGCCGGTCAATGCGGACTGCACGATCATCGCGCAAAAGCCAAAACTTGCACCTTACATGGAACAAATCAACGCTTCGCTTAGCTCTATTCTGAGACTGCCGATCGACTGCGTGAATGTAAAAGCCAAAACCAACGAACTCCTCGGCTTTGAAGGACGGGAAGAAGGTATCGTCGCTCAGGCAGTGATTCTGCTCAAAGCGCGTTCTTAAGCTTTGGATTGATTATCCGTGCCGCTTGGGCCGCTCTGCCGAACTAAGGAAGAGGACGGAACGAGCGGCATAATCATTTGTACGCTCAGACCGTTCGGAATATTCTGAACAAGACGCACGGAACCGCCACCCGCTTTGGCGACGCGGGTCACAATGGAAAGTCCGAGACCGGTGCCGCTCGCGTTGCCTCTGGCAGTGTCGCCGCGTTCAAACGGCCTTAACACACGCTCCAAATCATTGGCAGGAAGCCCTTTTCCATCGTCGGAAACGATCAGTTCGGCAAGACTCTTCTTCTTCAGATGACGCAGAACAATCGTTAAATTCAGCCGTCCGTCCGTACTTCTGCCGTACTTGCCGGCGTTCACAATCATGTTTTGAATCGCTCTGGCCAAATCCGTCGGATTGGCCCGCACTTCAAGATTATCGTCTATCGATACTTTCAGCGTGACATCAGGCTGCGTCGAAAGGCGGTTGGCCGCGATGACCTCGCGAAGCGTAGAAGAAATATCCACGACGCTCAGCTCGGTTTCACCCTGACGAACATACGCCATGAACTGCTTCACGATGCTTTCCATCTGATCAAGGTCGCTGCACATCGCGTTTCGCGTTTCTTCAGAAATCGGCGCGAGTTCTACTTCTAGACGCAGACGTGTAATCGGCGTCCGAAGATCGTGGCTGACACCTGCAAGAAGAAGTTCGCGGTCGCTTTGAAGCCGCTTCAGATCGGAAACCATCACGTTGAAGCTTTCATTGACTTCCCGGATTTCTCTCGGGCCGTCCAAAGGCAGCGGCTCGGGCAGAATGCCTCGGCCAAGCTGTCTCGCATAACTCGAAAGACGCGACAAAGGATCAATCAGACGATTCGTCAGCAATACGGTAAAGAGCGTACAGACAAAAAGCATTCCGCCGAACCAAAAAATCCAGTTCGTTCCGAGACGAGGCGGATTCGAGGATCGCTCGCACCGGAGCCAATACTCGTCTTCGTCGATTTTAAAACTGACCCAAAGTCCCGGCATACCGTTAATGCGGCGCGCAAGCATCGTATCTTTGCCAAGCGAAGAGCGCACGTTTTCCAGAATCAGATCGTTGAGTCGGTCGCCTTCAAGCGGCTCAACCCGATCGCTCGGTTCTTTGGGAAGAATGTTGAGGCCCTCGCGCTGCGCGAGAGCCATGATGAGGTCGAACCGATAACTCGTATCCGCGCTGATCAGTGCATAACGGGTTAGCGTCGTAATAGAGGTAATGCGCTGAGACGCGCTCAGCGCCCGAGGCTCTTCGTCAAGGACGGAGAGCCCGTAAAGCCAAGCGCCGACACTGGTAAGAACAAGGATGAACAGCATCCCGAAGGTTTTCCAGAACAAACCGGAAAAGAATTGAGATGCCGCACTCTCTTTGTCTTTTGAATCCGCCATGCCGCGCTTAGCCTTTATATCGCTTTACTTACCGTCGGACTGTCCGTCGGGAATAAACACGTAGCCTAAGCCCCAAACCGTCTGCAGATAGCGCGGTTTGGAAGGATCGACTTCAATGATCTTGCGCAGACGGGAAACCTGAACGTCCAATGAACGGTCAAAGGCTTCGTATTCTCTGCCGCGGGCCATTTCCATCAGTTTGTCGCGTGAAAGCGGCACTCTCGGATGACGCGCAAAGGTCTTGAGCACCGCAAATTCGCCGGTTGTGAGCGGAATCTCTTCGTCGCCCTTCTTCAGTTTGCGTGTACCGAGATCCAGTGTGAAATTGCCGAAGGAAACCGTTTCGTCTTCTTTGCTCGGAGCTCCCGGAGGATCAACCGGTTCGCGTCTGCGCAGAATGGCGTGCAGACGGGCAAGCAGCTCACGCGGATTGTAGGGTTTAGGCAGATAGTCGTCCGCACCGAACTCCAGACCGAGAATACGGTCAATATCCTCGCCTTTAGCGGTCAGCATCAGGATAGGAGTGTTGTCGTTTGACGCGCGGATGCGCTTGAGAATGGAAATGCCGTCTTCGCCCGGCATCATGACGTCAAGAATGACCGCGTCGAAACGTTCGCGCATCCAGAGACGATTCATCTGATTGGCGTCTTCTGCGACCGAAACGTGAAAACCGTTATTCGTTAAAAATTGTCTCAGCAGATCACGCAGGCGGCCGTCGTCATCCACCACGAGAATTCGGGGAGGACGCTTAGAGCTCAGGGTCGATGACTCCTTTCTAATGTTCTCTGTTTCTTGCATTACGTCTCCTATTGAAAATTCAAATTACACGATGCAACAAAATTTATCGCTTTTCTGCTAAGAATACTACTGATTTCTCTTCCTTTTGGGCATTAACTTTTATAGCATTAGTAACTATAAATGACTCCCGGGACTCTTATTGACTATGATTTGCCGTTTCACGTACTTCGCACTTTTGCTCGTACCGGCGTTTGCAGCACTTGACGCTGCCGCCGAAACGGTCATTTCTTTTTCTGCTCAGACGACGACAGCAACTGTGCAGCAGCAGAGCCCGTTTTATCGGCACAAGCACAATAACCCGCACAGCCCTAAGGGAGAGACGCAGGTACAGGCCTGCCCCTGGGACAGCCTGGATATGAGAGCCCGAGCCCAGGTGTGGTCGAAGCTTTCCGCGCGGCACCGCGATTATCACTGGCGAAGAATGACGCACGAAGAGCGCACCGAGCTTCGCAAGCATCTTTCTATGGAAGAGAAAAAGGCGCTTCGCGAACGCTTTCTGATGCAGCACGACGGCTATCGCGACAAACCTTATGTCCTTTACAAGCGGCTTACCAAAGATGAACTGATTCACCTGCGTGAACAGGTGCGTCAGGCGCACCGTCAGCAGGTCCTTGCGGGCATGCTCAAAACGCCTGCTCAAATTGAGTACGAGGACCAGTTCCTCTCCTCACTTGCCAAGATGAATGACCAGACGCATCAGATGCTGATCATCACAATTCAGGACAACGGACCGGAACTGTGCAAAATCAAACCTGACGAACCGGTCAACGCAGCTGAAGCGCTTCCAAAATCCTCCGACGAACTGGTGCCGGACAATACAGTTAAGCAATTAGAACAATGAACTACCTCGCACTCACGTGCGAGGTTTCATGGGAGCGTGCTCCCATTTCTAGCAATTGGCGAACACCCACACATGCATGCAGGTTTCGTACAATTGCGGGCGTGTCCACAAATACGCCCCCATCGAGTTCGAGCAGCTTTTTGAGCCACTCATCCCCGAGTTCTTTTCGACCAATATTGGCTGCGCCATTGATATCGGCATTGATCAAATGTCCGTCTGACGATCGATAGAGGCCGCGCTTGATTCTCTTTCCCGAAAATACCGGCTTTGTCTTGCCTTGCTTCGGGTCGAAATCAGCAATGACATCCATGTCTAGCGCACTGGCCTTAGAGGTGTAGCTTTCCTCCCGCACTGTCACTTGAATGCCGTATTCTTCAGCCTTATACCGGATCATCTCAATAAACTTAGCATGCGGGAGCATGACAAAATTCTGATTGTTTCGCTTGCCGAGGTTCACACTCTGTTTCCAGTTTCTATTGGTACCAATGACAATGCGACCTAAATCATGCGCAAGACAAAAGTTGACAGCCAAACGGCTGGCCTTGTGCATCAAGTCTTGGAGCTGACAATAACGTTTGACTCCTTTTATTCGAATGTGCTCATAGTGTTTCTTACTTCTAAGTTCAGCGACTTGTTTGTTGTACTGCTGATTGATGCTCTTCAGTATTTTGCCTTTGACCAAAAACGGCCTGATTCCGGGTTTGGTCGAAACGAAAGTTGCAAAATTATCAATACCTAAATCACAGCACAAAGCTTCATTCGGATTCAAAGCGACGCTTCTTGAATTTTTACACTCATCCTTACCGACACGATAAGTCAGCTCCACAATAAATGTATTTCCCATCGGAATAATTCTCAGATCGCCCGTAACTGCTTCCTCCGCTTTGGCGTTGAACTCCTGATGTTTACAGCAAACTACACGAATGGGAGAAAAATCGATATCTTTCCCGCCCGTGATTGTCAGTTGATAATCACGGATTTGATAGCCGTTGCGGCCGACATAGAACGTTCGATATCTCCTCCTATAGCCCGGTAGCCGAGGCTTCCCCTGAAACTTCTCAGGGTGCTTCGAGTATTCAACGGCCGCCTTGGAGAAACTTTTGAACTGTTTGGCTATGACTTGTCCTTGCCTCTGCGCGGAAGCCGCCGACGGCATGGCTCGATAGTCACTGCCGTATTGATGCCTGAGTTCAGTATCCAGTTCTTTGCGTGTCAGCACAGGCGCCTTTTCAAAGACACGATGTCTAAGCAGATAGACTGCGCAGTTGCCGAGCTTGCGCGACAATGAACAAAGCTTGTGGCAGGCTTGCCAGTTAGCATTGTTTTTACGAATAACGTGTCGCTCGACTTTTTGAATCATATGCAGTTATCTACCGGTTCTCATCGTGTTTTCAATCTCAAAGCTCACTTGATCTTCGTAGTAGCTTACAGACGAAAAGTTATTTCATCAACGATCTTGGAAAGACTCAAAGAAATTTTTGCTGACTTGTGTCAACGGGATCAAGTCAGGTTTTTGGAGTGCTCTGGAGAAGAGGATCATGTTCATCTATTGATCTCTTACCCTCCGACAATTTGCCTTTCAAATCCGGTACGTAAACTAAAAACCATATCATCTCTGAAAATTCGTCAAGAATTCTTCAATCAGATTCGAAGGATGCTTTGGGGCAAACGCTTTTGGACAAAAAGTTACTGTGTAATATCAGTTGGAGACGGAGCAACAACTGCCATTATTGAGAGATATATCAAAAATCATCGGCTGAATTGACATTCGGCCGGCCGCTATCCATCCCGCGCTTACGCTCGGGGAATTCCGCGGAATTCGTTAAAATAGACGCCAATAAGGAGTCGTTTTATGTGTGCTGCGATATTATGTTTGGAATCTTCGGGAACGCTTTGCTCAGCGGCGGTTTCCGGTTTCAATTCGGAAATCTTTATTCAGTCGGAAGTCGATCAGAAACATACCGAAGTATTTATCGGAATGATTCGCAGAGCGCTCGAATCCGCAGGCGGATCCGCCGATAAACTTGACGCGGTCGCCTTCGGCAACGGTCCGGGCGCCTTTACGGGCGTCCGCGTGGCGTGCGGCCTTGCACAAGGCATCGGCTGGGCGCTTAACCTGCCGCTTATTCCTATCGGAACCCTTACGGCGCTCGCCTACTGCCACCGCAATGTCATTGCCGACGGATGTCGACTGCTTTCGGCGATCGACGCGCGCATGCATGAAACTTACTGCGCGGCCTACCGCTATGAAAACGGCGAGTTTGTCGAAATCCTGGCTCCCTGCACCCGCAAGCCCGAAGAAATTACAGCGCTGTGCGACGACTACAGTATTGAATATGTCTGCGGTAACGCGTTTCGCGTATACGAAAAAGAAATCGGTTCGCTCGGCTCCGTAAAACTCCTTTCTGCAGAAGACGTGAACGCCTCCATGCTGATGCCGCTTGCGCAGCAGGCATTTGCCGAGGGCCGGCTCACAAGCGCGGAAAACGCCTCTCCCCTTTATGTCCGCGACCATGTCGCGATGACAATCAAAGAAAGAGAAGCCGGATTATTTCTCTAGGCAGACACAATGACGGACTTGTTTAAAGTTCTCCCGATGACGGCGGTGCACCTTGACGAGGTCGTCCGCATTGAAGCGCTCTCCTTTTACGAACCTTGGAGCAGCGCTTCCGTCGAATCCTCTTTAAATAAAGACGGATGCTTCGTCGCGGTAGATTCATCCGACACGGTTGTCGGATATTTGATCTTCAGCTATATCTTTGACGAAGGCGAACTTTTACGCATCGCGGTGCATCCTCTGCATAAACGCAAAGGCATCGCATCCCTTCTGATTCGTCAAATGCTTAATGAAGCGAAAGCGCGCAATATTAAACATTGGTTTCTTGAAGTGCGCGCAAGCAACTCTCCCGCCATCCGCATCTATGAGAAGTTCGGCTTTACCGTGATGGGACGAAGAAAAAGCTATTACAAAGGCCCGCACGGCAAAGAAGACGCCATAACCATGCACCTGAACGGAAGCTGACATCGTGCTCGATAAAAGAAAAACCGAACTCTGGAACGCCCTTAATCTCGGACCTCAATGGGTAGAAAGAGGTGAACTGCTCAGTCTCGCAGAGCAAGCGGAGGAGCCTGAAGCCGCTCCCGCGCTGACCGAAGCGCCAAAACCCGCGCCCGAGAATCGTGCGCCTGTACGCTCTGAAGCAGTGCAGAAAGATGCGCCGCAGGCAACTCTGCGTACCGCTTCCGCTCATAGCGTTCCGCGCGAAATGCCGCACCGCACGCCCCCTCAGCCTGTTCGTAAAGCGGCAGCTGAACCGCAGAACACTGCGCACGGCATGAACGACAGAAGCGTCTCCGCGGAAGGCTTTTCTTCTGAAAGACAGGAAAAAATTCTCCATGCGGATTGGACTGAGCTGAAACAATTGGTGCATGACTGCAAAGTCTGCGCGATCAGTCGTCAAAGAATTCAGCCGGTTTTCGGCGAGGGTGAACCGAAGCGGCGCCTGATGCTGATCGGCGAGGCGCCCGGTCGGGAAGAAGACAGTCAGGGTAAACCTTTTGTCGGCCCCTCGGGAAAGCTGCTTGATCATATTCTGGAAGCCTGCGGACTCGATCGTCAAAAGGATCTCGGCATTTTCAATATGCTCAAATGTCGTCCGCCGATGAACGCGACGCCCGAAAAATCTGAAAAAATCGCCTGTCAGCCGTTCCTTGATCGGCAGATCGAGCTGATCGATCCTGATCTGATTGTCGCGATGGGCAAACCCGCCGCATCCCGCTTCTTTGGTGAAGCTAAGGCGCTTAACCCGCTGCGCGGCAAAGTACACGAATTTAATGTCGGGGGAAGAAACCGTAAAGTCATTGTGACTTTCCATCCGTCCTACCTGCTTCGCTCGCCCGGAGAAAAGCGCAAAGCATGGCTCGACTGGTGTCTTATCCTCGACACGCTGGAAGGTTTAACTTCAAATGTCGAAAGAAACAGCCTTTAACGCACTTCCCGTCGTCGGCAAGTCCGCCGCGGATCTGAACCCTAAAGAAAGATACAAAGAAAAAGCACCTGCAGGAAGCGCGCTAGCGCTTTCCGTCGCTCAGAACGGCGCCCGCCTGAAAGCTTCCGGTCGGCTTCTCACCGTCATTTGCTCCGATCCGGGAGATGTGATTCGTCTTGCCGAAGAAGTCCGCTGGTTCGATCCCTCACTTCGCCTGAGCGTTTTTCCGGATTGGGAGACTCTTCCCTACGACGTTCTCAGTCCGCATGCCGACTTGGTGGGCGAGCGGCTTCAGACCCTCTTTAAACTTCTCAACCGCCATTCCGTCAAGGATGGCGTCGATGTGCTGCTGATTTCCGCGAGCACCGCTTCTCAAAGGCTCTCGCCTCGGGAATTTATCGGCGCAACGACGTTCTTCTTCCAAAAGGGCCAGCGCGTTGATCCGACCGAACTTCGCAGAGATCTGGTCGCCCGCGGCTACGAGCATGTCTCTCAGGTGGTCGCGCAAGGTGAGTTCGCCGTTCGCGGAGGACTTCTTGACTTATTCCCGATGGGCGCCAAAAAGCCGTACCGACTGGATTTCTTTGACGACGAGATCGACGAAATCCGCATCTTTGATCCAGATAATCAGCGCTCAGTTGAAAAGGTCGATGAAATTCGTCTGCTTCCCGCGCACGAATTTCCGATGGACAAAGATGCGAGAAGCCGATTCTGCGGACGCTGGAGAGAAAAATTTGACGGCGATCCTTCTAAAGTTTCGCTCTACAAAGACATCGAAAACGGGATTGCGCCCGCCGGAATTGAGAACTATCTTCCGCTCTTTTTTGATAAGACGGAAACCCTCTTTGACTACATCGGCGAAGACTGCACTTTGATGCTGCTCGGAGATGTCAACGAAGCGATTATTCAGTTCGATAAAGAAACCGAGGAGCGCGCCCGTTTTCTTCGCGCTGACGGAGAACGCCCGCTTCTTGATTTGAAAGAGCTTTATCTGACGGCAACAGAATTCTTCGAACACGCGGGAGAATATCCGCGCTTAGTGCTTCTTGACGGACTGCACGAGGCGCCCGATCTTCCGAATGTTTCCATCGAAAGACGCAAGGAAGATCCGCTTGAAGGCCTTAGAGCCTACCGGGATCTTTCCAAGGTTCGAGGCTGCAGGCTCCTGATCATGGCCAATTCCGCAGGACGCCTCGAAACCATTTCCGAAGTCCTGAAAGAAAATCGACTTGCGATTCCTACCACGAAGAATTTCGAGTCTTTCCTTAAAAGCGGCAAGGACTTCGCGCTCTGCTACGGACCTCTCTATGACGGAATGCATCTTGAGGATCCGGCGATCTCCATTCTGACGGAAACCGAACTTTATGCGGGCAGCGAGCGTTCGGTCAGAAGAAAGCGCAGACGCACCGAACGCGAAAGCAACATCGACATGATGATCCGTGATCTGTCGGAGCTGAAAGTCGGTGATCCGGTGGTGCACTTGGAGCACGGCATCGGCCGCTATCGCGGTCTTTCCACAATGGATACGCCGGACGGCCCGGCTGAGTTCCTTCAGATCGATTATGCCAACGAAGCCAAGCTTTACGTTCCTGTCGCGCAGCTGCACTTAATTTCCAGATATTCGGGCTCGGATCCGGAAACCGCTCCGCTTCATTCGCTCGGACGCGGCGAGTGGGAAAAGGCTCGTAAGAAAGCCGCAAAACAGGTCCGTGATACTGCGGCCGAACTGCTCAATATCTATGCGCTGAGAGAGTCCCGCAAGGGTTTCGCCTTTAAGTTCAGTCTGGCCGATTACGAAGCATTTTCCGAGGCTTTCCCGTTTGAAGAAACCGCCGATCAGAGTGCTGCGATCCGAGCGGTTTATGAAGACATGATTTCCGATAAGCCGATGGACAGACTCGTCTGCGGCGACGTCGGCTTCGGCAAGACTGAAGTCGCGCTGCGAGCGGCGTTCATGGCAGTTATGGGCGGCAAACAAGTCGCGGTTCTTTGTCCGACCACTCTGCTTGCTGAGCAGCACGCTCAGACATTTAAGGACCGCTTCGCGGATTTTCCGGTCCGCATCGCCGAACTCTCCCGCTTCCGCTCGACTAAGGAGACCCAGGCTGCGATCAACGGCCTGAAGGACGGCTCTATTGACATTGTGGTCGGCACGCACAAGATTCTTTCCGACAAGGTCGAATTCAAAGATCTCGGTTTAGTCGTCATTGATGAAGAACACAGATTTGGCGTGCGGCAGAAAGAGCAGCTGAAATCGCTTCGTTCGGAGGTGGACATTCTGACGCTGACCGCGACCCCGATACCGAGAACGCTTTCCATGTCGCTTGAAGGCATTCGCGACTTCTCTGTGATTGCGACGGCGCCGCAGAAACGTCTTGCGATCAAGACATTCGTTCAGCGCGAAAGCGACTCTCTGATTCGTGAGGCTGTGCTGCGTGAACTTAAACGCGGCGGTCAGGTCTATTTCCTGCATAACGAAGTGGAAACAATTGAGAACGCTCGGGCTCGACTCGAAAAACTGCTTCCCGAAGCTCGTATCGGCGTCGCCCACGGACAGATGAATGAGCGTGAACTTGAACGCGTCATGAGGGACTTCTATGCACAGCGTACCAATGTGCTTCTGTGCACGACCATTATTGAAACCGGCATCGACATCCCGAACGCCAACACGATCATCATGCACCGTGCGGATAAATTCGGTTTGGCGCAGCTGCATCAGCTGAGAGGCCGTGTCGGCCGCTCGCACCATCAGGCTTACGCGTATTTAATGACGCCGGGCGAAGGCGCAATTACCAAAAACGCCGGCAAGCGGCTTGAAGCGATTAAGGAAATGGAAGAGCTCGGAAGCGGTTTCTATCTGGCGATGCATGACTTGGAAATCCGAGGAGCCGGCGAGGTCTTGGGAGAGCATCAAAGCGGGAGCATGACGGGTGTGGGCTTTGACCTCTACACCCAAATGCTTGACTCGGCGGTGACCGCGCTTAAAGAAGGACGTGAACCTGATCTGCTTTCGCCGCTGGAAGCGACCACGGAAATCAACCTGCACTCGCCTGCCCTGCTGCGTTCAGACTACGTGCCGGACGTCCATAACCGTCTGATGTTCTACAAGCGTCTTGCGCAGGTCAAGACACGTGAAGATCTGTACGAAATTCAGGAAGAAATCGTTGACCGCTACGGCAAACTGACCGAAGAGGCAAAGAATCTCATTCTTACCCATCGCATTCGTATTGAAGCTAAGCCGCTCGGCGTTAAAAAAATCGATGCGGCCGATGAAGCCATCATCATGACATTTGTGGATAACCCTAGTTTTGATCCTCAAAAATTCTTTTTCATGCTTCAAAAGAATAGAAATATGCGCATGATGGGACCGAATCGGTTACGATTAGAGGCTTATAACGAGACCCCTGATAAACGAGGGGATGCCATTCTCAGAATTCTCAAGGAGCTGACGTGAACCAGGATCTAGTTCTCCAAACCAAGATCGGACATGAAGAGACTCTGCAAAAATTTCTGCATACCATCGGCCGGAAGGGAGTCATAAAAGAGCCCTGCGCGGTTCGTCTTCAGCGAATGAATCGAGAGGAATTTGAGACGCGATGGGCAGGCAAATGCCGCGCGCTTCAAATCGACGCCAATTGGATTGAACCGAGTTTGAAGCTGAGTCAGTTCAAGCTTTTTGCGACCGATATGGATTCCACGTTTCTGAATCTGGAAACACTCGATGAGATGGCATCCTTTGTCGGCAAAGGCGAAGATGTCGCCAAAATTACCGAACTGGCGATGCAGGGCAAAATTCATAACTACGCTGAGAGTCTCACAGCCCGCGTCAAACTGCTCGCCGGCGCCGACGCCTCTATCGTGGATCGTCTGATTGATCGTCACATCAGGCCAAATCCCGGAGCGGAAAAACTGGTCTCTGCGCTTAAAGAAGCCGGAATTCCGATGCTTCTTGTCTCGGGCGGATTCAGCTGCGTCACGGAAGTGGTCAAAGCCCGCTACGGCTTTACACACGTCATCAGCAACGAACTTGAAATCATCGACGGTAAATTGACGGGCCGCGTGACCGGACCTTTCGGCACGCCGATTATTGACGGCCGCGGCAAGATTTCCTATGTGTCAGCCTACGCTCTGCAGCACGGCATTGAACTCTCCCAGCTCATCACGATGGGCGACGGCTCCAACGATATTCCGATGCTGGAGGCGGCCGGCCTTTCCATCGCCTGGCATGCCAAACCCAAGGTTCGTCCGCATGCGAAACAGGCGTTCGATTTCGCGCCGCTCTCCGGACTGCTCGCCCTTTTTAGTTAGTTCGCTTATTAAGGAATTTTTTCGATTCCTATCTTAGAATTTTCCCTTATATGATCAATTTTTGCACGAATATTCGTGTCAAATTTTAAATAAATAGAATCCTTTCATTCAATCTTTTGATTTATTTTCGAAGAACATCGACTGTTACAGTTAGAAATAGATCAATGATAATACAAGTATCCGTGCAAAATTAGAACGTCGCTTCTCCCGGCAAAGAATAGACTGTAAGCGTATTCAATACTCAATCACCGGGAGAAATAATGACTATTCGTGTGACGCCATGGGGACATGACGCATTTGACGCGACAAGCCCCGAAGCCAAGAAAAAAGACTGGGCTTATTGGCAGAACCGCATGAACCGAGCCTCGCTGGTTATGCTCGAGAGCGAGCGCATCATTGATCATGAGACCGCGGTCAAAATTGCACGCGCGCAGAAAAGAGCCGAAGGGATTCAGGATGAACCGGGCAGGGAACGCCTTACGGACATCATGCCTCTGGAAAAGCTTCTGATTGAGGCCTGCGGCGAATCCGCCACTCTGATCCACTCCGGACGCAGCCGTCAGGACATGTTCACTACGCTCAATCAGGCAAGACTGCGTCTGGCGGTTCTCGATTTCTATGACGCTTTCAATGCGCTTCGCACCCGACTGCTGAAAATTGCCAAAGACAACGTCGAGACTTACATCCCTGCCTACACCAACGGCGTTCAGGCGATGCCGATCACGCTTGCCTTCTATCTGTGCGGATTTTTGGAATCGTTCGAGCGCGACGCGGATCGTATCAATGAAGCTTATCAGCGTATCAACCGAAGCGCCCTTGGCGCTGCGGTTCTCGCCTGCTCGAGCTGGCCGCTCAACCGCGAGAAGCTTGCTTCGCTTTTAGGGTTTGACAGCCCCATAAAAAACGGTCTGGACGCCGCTCAGATCAGTCTCTTTGACGTACCGCTTGAAGCCGCCTCGATTTCCGCAAACGTGGCGATCCGCATCGGAGTGCTGATGCAGGACTTGGCTCAGCAGTATTCACAGACTCGGCCCTGGCTGCTGCTTGATCAGTCTGCTGCCTACGGCTCGTCCGCGATGCCGCAGAAGCGCAACCCGGGCGTCCTAAATAAAACCCGTGCGGTTGCCTCTGACGTGGTCGGCGCGATGCAGACATCTTTCCTTCGGGCGCACAACCTGCAGCTTGGCATGTACGACAATAAGGAAACGGTGCTTGAAGACTGTTCCGGCGTCTTTGTTAAGGGCGTTGAAATGCTTCAGCTGACCGATCTTGCCTTCTCTCAGCTTCGTGTGAACGCCAAACGCAGCCTGGAAGAATTAAATTCCGACTGGACCACAACGATGGCGCTTGCTGAAGCGCTGCAGAGAAAGTTCGGCCTTCCCTTTAGAATCGGCCACACCTTCGCCAGCGAAATCGTGACAGTCGCCCGTCAAAAAGAGCTTTATCCCGATAACTTCCCGTATGAGCTAGCCGCCGAGATCTTCGGTAAAGTCACAGAGCGTCTCGACGGAAAAGCGCAGGAATTCAAGCTCACGGAATCCCAGCTGCGCGAGGCGCTTTCTCCGGTACACGCGGTTAAAAATACGGTCGGAGCCGGTTCCCCTTCCCCCGAAAACGTTCGCAAATCTATTGAAGAGCTTGAAGAGCGCATCGCTTTAGACACCGACACCGTCAAGACCCTTCGTGACAAACTTCAGCAAAGTGACGAAATGCTGGATAAAGCCTTCGAAAACCTTCTCTCTCAACCCTAAGGAACTCATTATGATTTGGATTGGCTTAGCAATTGTTGTTCTAACTTTCTACCTCATTTATAAAAACTATGAAGCCCGTCTGGTGCTCGCCTGCTCCGGTTTAATCATGGCTTTCATCGGCCAGGTATTCGCGGGATCATCCACAACGGTGTCCGTCGCAGTAGACGCATTTGTCAAACAGCTCGTTAACGGCGGCTTGGTTCCGACTATTGTGACCGTCATGGGCTTTGGTTATGTCATGACGTATACCAAATGTTCAGATCATTTAGTCAACATGCTGGTTAAACCGCTGACACATGTACCGTTCATAGTCATCCCCGGCGCCGCGCTGATTACCTGGGTTCTCAACATCATTCTGCCGTCAGCGGCCGGTATTGCGGCCGCGGTCGGTGTTCTGCTGATTCCTGCACTGATCGCGCTCAAAGTTCGTCCTGTCATGGCGGCTGCCGCCGTGTTTGTCGGAACTTGGGGTTCAGTGGTCAGCCCGGGCCTGATGTTCAATCCGCAGATTGCTTCTATCGCTTTCAAAGCTAAAGAAATCCCGTCCGCTGACGCCATGATCGTGATTATGCAGGAAGCGCTTCCGTGCGCCGTGGGTGCCGTCGTCGCCGCGATCGTTCTTGCCGTGATCTGCGCGTTCTTAAAGGAAGGCGTGGGCTCGACAGAGATCACCAAAGAGTTGCCCGAAGGCGAAGAAATTCAGAAAGATTTCAAAGTTAATCCGATCAAAGCGATTGTTCCGATTATTCCGCTCGCGCTTCTGGTCCTTGCGTCCAAGCAGGTCGGTCTTCTTCCGACTAAAGCGTTCTCCGTTCCGGTCTGCATGCTGATCGGTACCGCAATCGGCATCGTTGTCGCGATCTTTAATAAGCAGAAAGTCGGCGACGTCTCCAAGCGTTTCTGCCGCGGTGCCGGCGACGGCTTCTGTGATGTCGTGATCCTGATCGCCGCTGCCGCGCTCTTTGCCGCCGGCATGAAGTCGATCGGTTTAACCGGCACGCTCGTTGACGCCATGAAAGGTTCTCAGTCGGTCGCCATGTTCGCCGCCGCTGTCGGTCCCTTTGTTATGGCCGCGATCTGCGGTTCCGGCAATGCCGCTGCACTTGCCTTTAACGAAGCCATTACTCCGAACGCGGCTGATTTCGGTCTGACCGTCGTTCAGCTCGGCGCAGTCGCTCAGATTGCCGCGGGCCTTGGCCGCACAATGTCTCCGGTCGCAGGCGGCGTCATCATTCTCGCAGGTATCGCCGGCGTGAATCCGATGGAAATCGTCAAACGCACAGCGATCCCGGTCATTCTCGCACTGGTTGTTGTAACCGTCTTAATGTTCATCCTGAACTAATAGGCCCTTCCCCCGGGCGGCTTCGGCCGCCCATTTTTTTATCTGCGCGTTCCTGACACTCAGTATTCTTTCGACTTTTGGAATTACCGTTTATTTGCTAATCCTCTCGGGTAAAAACCTCTCTATGCACCCACCCGAGAATATGTAACAATGGCCCAAAAAATTTAAAAATGATGAAGTGGTCAACGGTGAACAGAGTTAGAAAGATATTTAACGCTGCAGCCTCTGTGTTCGCAGCGCTGACCTTTTGTACCTACGCTCATGCCGATGAGATCAAAATCGGCATCATTGACTCTTTCAATCCGGGCCTGTTTTCAGAAACACTCAGCCCGACATTGGATTATCTAAACCAAAAACTTCCGCAGCATCAGTTCAAATTTGTTCCAGTGAATTCGATCAATCCGGCCGAAGATCTCAAAAGGCAGGATGTCAGTTTCTTTATCTGCTCTGCAGGGACATTTCACGAGCTCAGTCTCCTGCAGGGTGCGATGCACATCGCGACTAGAAAGACCGTCCTCTCTGAGGATCCGTCTGCATCCGAAGCAAGTACGTTTGTGACGCTCGCCGATCGAAAAGATCTGGACTCCCTGGCGTCGCTGAAAGGAAAGACCGTTGTCGCCTCTCAGCCGAACTCCTTTGACGGCTGGCTCATCGCACTCCATGAAATACATAAGCTCGGCTTTAACCCAGACAACTTTTTCTCAAAGGCCCTCTTCTCGCATTTTCAATTTCCGGACGCGCTGATGGCGCTCGTCGAAAGGAAAGCGGATGTCGCGATCTTATCAGCCTGCCTGCTTGAGAAAATGGCGGATGAAGGCCTGCTGGACCAAAGCGAATTCAAGGTTGTCGCGCCAAAATCCAATACAACACTTCATTGCGCGCATTCAACGGATCTCTATCCCGGCATTGTCTTTGCCTCCGTGGAACAGACCTCTCCGAAATTGGCCTGGGAAGTAACTTCCGCACTCATTTCCATAGGAGCGACCAACGACTACGAATGGACGATTGCCAACCGCTTCTCCAAAGTCAGCGACTTGTATCGCGACCTTCAGATCGGTCCCTACGCTTATCTCAAAGACTGGAGCCTAAACGGAGTCATCAGCCGCTTCGGAACAGAGATCGGAGTCGCCGCTTTACTGCTTCTCATGCTCATCGGCAACTGGTTCTATCTCAGAAGGACCGTTGCCAAACGGACGGCTCAGGTCAAGCGAACGCTTGAAAGACAAATTCAGCTGGAAAAAGAGCAGCGCGAATCCAGACTCCGACTCGCTCAGCTGGAAAAATTCGGCGTGATCTCCCAGATGTCCGGGATGCTGGCTCACGAATGCCAGCAGCCGCTGATGGCGATCAACAACTACTTGGCAGGCCTCAAGTATCACCTCCAAAAAGAAGGCCGCTCGGACGCGCTGACCGCAAAAGCCATCTCAAATCTGGAATCCAACAGCGAGAGGATCGGCGACATCATCATCCGCGTGCGCAATTACGCCAAACGCAAACGCGGCACACTCAAAAGATGCGATTTAACTCAGATCGCAGAAAGCGCACTTACCGTTCTCGCTTCAGGACAGTACAAAAATATTCCGATTAAATACCAGGGACCCCAACACGCTTATGTCAGTGGCGAACCTCTGGAACTGGAACTGCTGATGATCAATCTGATGCGCAACGCCTGCAGCGCCGCAGAATCTCAAAGTCAGCCGGCCGTTTCTCTTACGATTACCGACGCCGACACCGATCACTTTTGTATTGAGGTGGAAGACAACGGCCCGGCGCTCGACGATGCCGGATTTGCCAGACTTAAATCTCTTGGCGACAGCATTAAGCCCAACGGAATGGGCATCGGTCTTTCTCTTGTGAGAGGAATCGCGGACAGTCACGGCGGCACGCTGGAATTCAGCCGCCTTCAGCCAAACGGCATAAGCGCGAAGTTCACCATTGAAAAGGATAAGGGAAATGAAGCACCCGCTGGTTAGAATTATTGACGACGACGCAGACGCTCGAAGCTCCACCTCGTTCTTCCTCAGCGTGATGGGCTGGGAAATCAAAGAATACGAAAGCGCCGTTCACTTCCTTGAAACCGACGATCTTTCAAGACCGGGCTGTCTGGTGCTTGATGTGCGTATGCCTGAGATGACAGGCATGGAGCTGCAGGTCAAATTAAATCAAAAGGACTGCCGCCTTCCTATTATCTTTCTATCAGGTCATGGAGATTTGGATATGGCGGTGCACGCGCTCAAGCGCGGCGCCTCTGACTTCCTTGAAAAAACTTCCAAACCCGAGCGGCTTCAGGCTGCCGTCTGCAAAGCGGTCAAAGAAAGTGTTGCACTGACAGAAAGCATCGAATCCCGCGAGAAGCTGAAATCGGTCTTTGAGTCTCTAACGCCAAGAGAAAAAGAGGTTGCACTGCGTGTAGCTAAAGGGGAACTCAATAAGGTCATTGCTTATGACTTAGGCATTAGCGAGCGTACGGTAAAGATGCATCGCTCAAACGTCTGCGCAAAACTTAATGTAGCCTCAGCCGTGGAGCTGGCAGCCTTCCTTAACGAACTGCAGGTATCGTATGAATAGACGCTTTTTTCTTTTGGGCTCGCTGCTGAGCTGCGTTCCTACGCTTTCAGCCGCATCTGAAAAAGAATACAGTCTGATCATCATCGGGTCCGGCGCCGCAGGGCTTTCCGCTGCGGCCGCTGCCGCGGAAACCGGTTTAAAAGATATCCTTGTCATTGAAAAAGCTCCCTTCATCGGCGGACACTCCGCGCTCTCGGGCGGAAGCGTCAACGCCGTGGATCCGGAAATGCAGCTGCGCCAAGGCATTAAAGACAGTCCCGAATTATGGGAGCAGCAGATTCTTGAAACCGGCGCATATCGTAACGATCCGGCACTGGTAAGAACGCTTGTCAGCAATGCCTACCCAACTTTCCAATGGCTCTCCGGACTTGGAATCCCTTTCCAGGAAGAGGTTTTTGAAGCCTGGTCCGGCAAGCATAAACGAGCGCATTCTGCCGGAGCCAAACGGAACGGCATGCTGTATCTGCGCACCCTCAATCGCCATGCCCGGGATTTGGGCGTGCAGATGCTGCTCAACACCAAAGCTGAACGCCTGATTTTTGAGGATGGAAGAGTCCAAGGCATCAGCGTCATTGATAAAAACAAGCGGCAGAGACTGATTCGAGCTAAAGCGGTCCTTATCGCAACCGGAGGCTTTACCGGGAACCTTTCCATGCGGATGCGCTACGACCAGAGGCTCGACGGCAACATCCGCAGTACCGCCGATCCCAACGGAACAGGATACGACAGCGCATCCGGTGACGGCATTCTTATGGCTGAGACAATCGGCGCGAAAACCGTGGATATGGATGCGATACAGCTCATTCCGCTTCAGGGCGGCCGCCTTCTTGACTACGTCGGAGGCGACATCTTCCTTGATTCATCCGGAAAAAGATTTGTGGATGAAAGCGCTGAAGTGCGCTTTGTCTCGGAAGCGTTTCTGAATCTTCCCGACCGCGTCATGTGGGTGGTGACTGACGCTCAGTCAACCAAGAATTCCGGCTTAGAAGCAAAACTTCTGACGGGCGTTGTCGACACAGCGGGCAGCATCCAAGAACTTGCGGACAAAATGGGTGTCGACCGCGCAGTCCTGAAATACACGATTGACCGCTACAACAAGTTTGCTGAACAAGGAAGGGACGAGGACTTCGGTAAAACCACATTTACTCAGAAAATCGAGAAACCGCCCTTTTATTTCGGAAAAGAACGCTTTGACGCGCACTTCAGCTGCGGCGGTCTCAAAATCAATCCTTCAGCCCAAGTCCTGGATCAGGCGGACCGTCCGATTAAAAACCTTTATGCGGCAGGCGAAGTCACGGGCGGTATCCATGGCGCGGATCGCTTAGGAGGCGACTCGCTAATCTCCTGCTTTGTGTTTGGCCGAATCGCCGGACTCAAAATCGCCGAAGAACTCAATCGGCGATAACGAGTATGCACCTTGGTGCATATGCACGAAGGTACATTATGGCCAAAAGCCGGACACGACAAAATATCCATCAACAAGGTTTCACTTTTAAAACTCAACTTCTTGATGGAGATTAAAAATGCAGAAAATTATCGTTGCTTCCGCTTTAGCACTCGCAGTTTCCGCCGCTTGGGCCGACCAGACTGTTCAGGCTGACGTTGTCATCGTCGGCGCGGGCGGTGCCGGTTTCTCAGCCGCCGTCTCCGCTGCCGAAGCCGGTGCAAAAAACATTGTTCTTCTTGAAAAGAATCCTGTTGTCGGCGGCCATACCGTCATCTCCGGCGGTTCCGTGAACGCGGTTGACCACGAACGTCAGAAAGCGCTCGGCATTGAAGACTCCGCAGAAAAGATGGCTGCTCAGACAATGAAAGCCGGCGACTTCCGCGCCAATCCCGAACTGGTTAAAACACTTGCCGACAATTCCGAAGCGGCCATTAAATGGATGGAAAAACTCGGCGTACAGTGGAACCCGCGTGTCTTCGAAGCTTGGGGCGGCCTCTTCGCTCGTTCTCACAACTCCGGAGACAAGAACGCCGGACACGATTACATCCGCGTTCTCAACAAAGCAGCTAAAGAACACGGTGTACAGGTTAAGACCAATACACGCGCAATTGAGCTGATCCGCAAAGACGACAAATCTCCGGTTGAAGGCGTCGTCGCTCAGACAAAGAACGGCGAAAAGATTACTTATCAGGCCAAAGCAGTTGTTCTGGCAACCGGCGGCTTCACCGCGAACGTTCCGATGCGTATGCGCTATGACAGACGCTTAGACGCCTCCTTCAAAACAACCGCCAACCCGACCGGCAAATCCTTTGACGGCTCTACCGGTGACGGTATCAACATGGCTACAAAGATCGGCGCTGATACTGACGGCATGAACTACATCCAGCTGATTCCGTTCGTCGGCGGCCGCTGCATCGACTACGTAGGCGGTGACATCTTCGTAGATCCTCAGGGCAAGCGCTTCGTCAATGAAGGCGGAAGACGCGACGCCATCGCTGACGCTGTTCTCGCTCTTCCCGGCAGAACAATGTGGGTCATCACGGACGACCAGTCTCTGAAGGGCGCCTCCGTTGAAGGCAAGCTGAAGAAAGGCATCGTCTTTAAGGCCGACACCGTCGAAGAAATGGCTCAGAAGATGGGCGTTGATCCGAAGGTTCTTCAGGCCACACTCGACCGCTACAACGAATTTGCAGCCAAGAAGGAAGACCCGGACTTCGGCAAGACCACATTCACTCAGCTCATCAACAAGCCGCCGTATTTCTTCGGTAAAGAAACTCAGGACGTTCACTTCTCCTGCGGCGGTCTCAGAATCACACCGAACGCTGAAGTTGTGGATGTGAACGGCAAAGTCATTCCGGGCCTCTACGCAGCCGGCGAAACCACCGGCGGTATCCACGGTACGAACCGTGCCGGCGGCAACGCTCTGATTGACAACTTCGTCTTCGGCCGCATCGCCGGTCAGCAGGCAGCAAATCTCGCTAAATAATCTGTGGAGGCCTATATGAAATTATCACCCCTATTTATAGGCCTCGCCGCAGCTGCTCTGTTCTCATTCAGCTGCGCTGAGGCGGCAGGAGTCGCTGAAAAGCACGCAGCGAAGAATATGCCCTGCACGGTCTGCCACCAGGCTCCGACAGGCGGTCAGGATGTGGAATACACAAAATGCGTTCAGTGCCACAACCCGGATCAGCTGAAAACGGCAGGCGAAAAGATTAAGCCTAAGTTTGACGGTCTGAATCCGCATGCACCGCACTTCGAAGATCTGAGCTGCATGGAGTGCCACAAAGGTCATGCGCCGCAGGAAAACTTCTGCGCCGGCTGCCACGGCAAGTAATTCGGATTTAGTTTTTTGATAGTTCTCCTTGGGTCGGCCCGAAACACAAAGTTTCGGGCCGTTTTTTTCGGAGAAAAAACTACACAATAAAAGAATATTTTTCCTGCAGACGACGCTTCTGCTCACCTTCGATTTCTCTTCGTCTGCGAACATAAAAATCGATAAACATCTGCACGCGGCGAAGTTTAAAGGCGGCAAGCGTTGCGCCGATATAGTTGTCCAAATTAGGAATGCGCCAGCCGTTAAGCACGGGAACCAGCTTGCCTTCCATAATCTCGTCAAAACAGTGATGCAGCGGCATATCAAGCACAATGCCGCAGCCTTCCACCGCCGCGGTTTTTGCAAGCAGGATGTTGTTGAACCGAATCATGGATTTCCAGCGGAATGTCTGAACACGGCCGTTCTTCTCCATCACATCCGAGTGCGGTCGAACGCGGCCCGTGTAGATGACGCCCGAATGATTGACAAGTTCTTCGGGAGAAGTCGGAGAGCCCGCTTCTTTAAGATATTTGGGAGAGGCGCACGGCACAAAAAGCGATCTGGTGACCCAGTTCTCCACAAGATTGGCACTGTTGACCGGACCGTAATAAAGCATGAGATCGGTCTGACCGCCCATGAACGCTTTAGGATCATCATCTCCGATCACGTCAAAGGAAACCTGCGGATGGCGCTTTTGGAATTCCGCAATCAAAGGCACAACCTGAGTCTGCAGAAATCCCGGCATCGCACCAAACCGAATGCCGCCTTTATCTGAGTCCGCGTTTTCTTTCTCGGCTTCCAGCGTCTTTCTGATGTCCGAAATCATCGGCTCAATCTTTGCGCGAAGCTCCAGAGCGGCCATTGTCGGTTCAAGCTTCCTGCCCTGCCGCTCTAAAAGCCGATGCCCGGTCTCTTCCTCGAGCGAAGAAATCAATCGCGAAAGACGGCTTCTCTGGATGGAATTCATATCTGCCACCCGTGTGATCGAACCTTCGTCCATAACCTTGAAAACCAGTTCCCAAAGACCGAGGTGCAGACTTTTCCATTGATTTGAAAGCATGAAGAGAATCCTTAATCCGCCGATGAGCCTTAATGTGTATTTGGACGGCAAACTAATTTAGCCTGCGAAGCGCCCGTATCGGACAATTTTAAAACAATTGAATTTAGAATACAGATAGCCTATGGGGCGGAGGAAGCCTTGCTTTTCTCCTCCTTTAAGGTGAAACATAAATAACCGGGATGACCTTCATATCCTGACGACAGATACTCATACAAATGTTTAAGACAAAGATCTGCACCTGTCTTCTGCTTGCACTCGCGGCGGCTGACTTCGCTTCGGCAGCAATGCCGCTCAGTTTCACAGTCGCAAGAGACTGGCTGTACGAACGCAGCGACAAAATCAAGTCGAGCGAAGCCAATGTTCAGAGTAAGCAGGAAACTCAGAAATCGCTCGAAATGCTCGGCGGTCCGACAGTAACTGTTCAGGCCTTCCAAATCGCTGGGCAGAAGAAAATCGACATTAACACGCAAGTCCCTTCACCGATTCCGCTGCCCGGTCTGACATCATTCAATGTCGGCCTTCATGAAAAAATGTCGCTGAACGGTCCAAGAGCGTCTGCGACAGCGACTTGGCCGATTTACACGGGCGGTAAGATCTCCGCGGCACAGGAAGCAAGCAAATACGCGGTCGATGAAGCGATGGCTCAGAAACGAGCCGATGTTGAAGATTTAGATGCTCAGCTTGCGGGCTACTACTTCGGCACACAGCTTGCAGTTTCCATCGAGAAACTCCAAAAAGACATGCTGGCTCATCAGGATCAGGAACTTGCGAAAGCCAAAAAGTTTGAAAAACAGGGCATGATCAGCAAGATTGAGCGTATGTCCGTACAGGTTCAGAGAGACAATCGTCATCGCGAATACCTGAAAGCCAAAGACAACGCTAAAGTCGCCAAACTGCAGCTTGCGAGACTGCTCAGAGATGACGACTTCGGGGATCTCTCAACACCTCTGTTTGTCTTGAACGTTCCGCTTCAGCCGCTTAAATACTGGGTGGATACAGCTCTTGCGGCCAACCCTCAGATTGCCGTCATTCAGGCCAAAGCCGATCAGGCAAGCGAAGGCGTCAAAGCTCAGAAAGGCGCATGGCACCCTCAGGTGTTCGCATTTGGCACTTATAACTTCATCAAACACTATCAGACGCTTGTCGAACCGAACTGGATCGCGGGTATCGGCGTCAATTTCACGCTTTGGGACGCTAAGGACAGACGAGCGAGCATCCGAAGCGCCGAGGCGACGGTTCGCCAGGCTGAAGCCGGCAAAGCCGAAGCCATCAATCAGGTAAGAACCGGTGTTGAAGTCGCATGGCTTAAAACTAAGAACGCGATTGAGCAGTACAAACTCAGCGCTTCAACCGTCAAACTTGCGAGCGAAAACCTTCGCCTGAAGTCCAAGAGTTTCGGCGAGGGACTTGCGACCGCGCTCGATGTCAACGAAGCGCGCAATCAGCTTCTGCAGGCAGAAGTCGGCCGACGTCTCGCCGCCTTTGAATTTGTCTCCAATTACGCCATGCTGCACGCGATCGCGGGACAAATGAGTGAATTTATGAACGCCGTTAACAACCGTCAAGTCATTATCGAACAGTAATCGTTATGTCAGAGTCCACGAACAAACCCTCTCCCGCTCAGAATCAAGCGGCGGCGCAGACAGATCAAAATGCTGATCTCAAAGTATCCAATAAGTCAAAGATCGGCATTCTCCTTCTGCTCATTTTGCTTTCCGCACTGATAATTTTCCTGGTGTACGGCGTCTATCGTGCGGCCTTTCCGCCTCTTCCGCCACTACAAGGACAAATGGAATCAAGAACGGTCACCGTCGCATCAAAAGTTCCCGGACGCGTTGCGAAAGTTCTCGTGAAGGAAGGAGACACTGTGGCCGCGGGGCAGCCGGTCGCAGAAATGCATCTGCCTGAACTTGAAGCCAAACTTCAGCAGCTCGAAGCTCAGAAACGCGCCGCTCAGGCCAAACAGAGCCTTGTTGACGAAGGCGCCCGTCCTCAGGAAAAAGAAGCCGCTAAGGCTCAGTGGGAAAGAGCTCAGGCCGCGGCCGACTTAGCGTTTAAAACATACAACCGAATTTCCGCCCTTTACAAGGACGGTCTGGTGTCCAAACAGAAGTACGACGAAGTTCAAACCAACTGGAAAGCGGCAAGCCAGCAGGCCAATGCCGCCAAACAACAGTACGAAATCGCTCTGATCGGTGCAAGAGAACAGGAAAAGTCCGCTGTATCGGATCTGACCGCGGAAGCACAGGCCGGCGTCAAACAAGTTGAATCCCTCACCGCTGACAAAACACTTTACGCGCCAATCGGTGCAGAAGTCGATAAGGTCATACTGATCGAAGGCGAAATCGCCGCAGCGGGTTTCCCGGTCGTGACCCTAGTTGATCTGAACGATCAATGGGCAAGCTTCAACATTCGCGAAGAAAACATGCCCGACATCAAGATCGGCAAGGTCTTTAAAGCGTATGTCCCTGCGCTTGGCGACGAAAAAATCGACTACGAAATTTATTACATCAGTCCGCGGGCCAATTACGCCACATGGAGAAGCACACGCATGGACTCGGGCTACGACATGAAGACTTTTGAAGTCAGAGCCCGCCCTCTTAAAAAAGTCGAGGGACTGCGTCCCGGCATGAGTGTTCTTGTAGACGATTACAAGTAGATCATCATGATTTCTCCGATTAAATGGTTCGAACTTGTCGCCGCGGTAGCAGCCCGAGAGGTCAGACAGCTCATCAGCAGACCGCAGGAAATTATTTTTTGCGGTTTTATGCCGGTCATTTGGGTTCTGATTGTCTGGGGCCTCTTGTACAACGGCGTCATTACCGATGTACCCGTCGCTTATGTCGACCACGACAATACATCGATGAGCCGTGAAATCGGAAGAGCGCTGGATGCGGACAGAACCATGGGACTCGTCACGTACAACAGCCACGATGAAGCGCTTGCCGCACTGAAGCACGGCTCCGTTTACGGCATCATTGAAGTCCCTGAGGGCTACATGAAGGAGCAGTACAAAGGGACCGGCTCCTCGCTGTCAGTTTATCTGGATGAAAACCGCTATGCGGTCGCAGGCACAATCCAAACCTCCATAGCCACGATTATGAGTGCGATGACGCTGCAGAATATGGCCAAGGTGACGCTTCTTACGGGAAGCGGCGTAAGCGGCGCAGAGCGAATTGTTTCGGGTGTTCATTCGGACTTTTACGCGCTCGGCAATATGCAGTTCAGCTTCCTCGCCTTTTTAGGCAGCAACCTGATGCCCGGCGTGATTATGCTTGCTGCGGTTCTCTCCTTTGTAACGGCTATCGTTCGGGAAGTCTACCTTTACCGAATCAATGAGTGGATGGATACCGCGCAGCACTATGTGACCGCAGCGCTTTGCGGCAAACTCCTGCCCCACTATTTCTTCTATTGTCTGGTCATTCTCGCCTACATCGGATTATTTGCCGGAGTAAGCGGATTTACCGCGCTGAAAGCCTCAAGTTTATTTATTTGGTTTATCTGCGGTGCGGCCTGTCTGCTGGTTATGCTGACATGCGCCATTCTGATCTGCGGGATTGCTCCGACCTGGCGTTTTTCGCTGGTGGTGGCTTCCGGCTTTGCCGCACCCGCACTGCCTTTTACCGGCTTTTCGATGCCGCTTGACTCCATGAGCGACATTGCAAGGACGTTCTCTAAGTGTCTTCCGCTGACTTGGTTCATCGAAGGTCAGACGCAGCAATGGACTCTCGGTGCAGACATTTGGGATATGGGAACCACGTTCGGTGTTTTTCTTCTGATGATATTTATTCCTCTGATTCTGGGTATTCCGGTCTTCAGATGGAAATACCGGATATTTGCAAAACAAGAATTAGAGGCGGAGGCCGATCATGTCAGCTAAACATCCAAGCCTCTTTGACAGTTTTCTCTTTACGCTCAGACAGTGCGTCAGTAATTTAGCCTGCGCGCCTTTCTTTTGTTTTGCGATCTTCTTCTATTCCTTCTATTACTGCTGGCCTTACATGGAGCAGCTCCCCGATCACCTGAACATTGTGGCGGTCGATGAGGACATGACGCCTCTTTCCCGCAGGCTCATCCAAGAGCTAAAAGCCTCTCCCTCCGTTCATGTGGAGTTTCAGGCTGCCGATCAGAAGGAGGCAGAACGCATTATGCGCCAGGGCGGCGTCAGTGCGATTCTGATCATTCCTCCGAATTTTGAGCGTGACACAGTCCGCGACATTCCGACGGCACTTGTGCTCGTTTCCAACGGCGCGTTTATCGTCAAAGCCAGGGTGTCTATGAACGGTGCGGCAGGTCCCCTTCAGAAAGTTGTGACCGGCGCAATAGCCGGGCATCTGCTCGAGCACGGAATACCGCTTGATAAGCTTGCCCAAGTTAAAAATCGTGCACCGGCGTTTGTTTTCCAACCGATGTTCAATACGGTTAACGGCTATTTGAACTTCACGGTACCGATTGTCTTTGTCATCATCATTCAGACCGTCTTTACCGCGGGCATCGGCATGCTGCTCAACGATTGGTTCTGGCGCCGAAAGTACCCTTACGCACTGGCGCTTGCGATGCGAAGCTTCCCGCATTTTATTGCGATGTATCTGCCTTTCTTTATTCTGGCCTTTCTCTGGACCATGTATATCGAGGGTGCATCATTTGCCTTCCACGGCGTCAACGCGTTCAGAAAAGTGCCGGCAACACTTGCCGTCTCGGCGGTTTTTAGTTTTGCGATTACATCCATGGCGGTCATGATTGCGGCGCTGTGTAAACGCCTGCGCTATATCGTTCAGATTATTGTTCCGACTTCCATTCCCTGCGTATTTTTATCCGGCAATCTTTTCCCCTGGCAGAATTTCCCGGAACCGATTTTGTTATTCAGCAAGCTGTTGCCTTCAACGCCGGCCGCTGGCGCCATGCTTCGCGCTTCACAGGCAGGCGCGACGATCTCAGAAGTTGTATTCCCCTACCTCGCCCATCTGCTTTTGCTCGGTTTGATATTTTTCACAGCCGCAGTATTGATTCTCAGGCGTTATGCGAACGATGAGCAGGCACTGGCTCAGATTAAAGATCTGAGAGACGGAATACAGAATGAGAAACTTGAGAAAGAGCTCACACCCAAACAGCTTGGAAAAATTCTCGGCAATGTTCCTGACGCTTAAAACGTCAGCTAACCTCACAGGAACGCAGAATTCTTCCGGAGATTTCTGCTTCAGATGAGGATCATTGCGCTAAACGATTTCGTTATACTTTATTTGACGAATGAAATAAGGGAGGATTGATCATGTTCATTGGTGATCCAAGAAGAGTTGATTATTGGACTTCTGCTCCACCGCTCCCGCCGTCCATTGAAGAGCTCAAAGAGTCCGGTGAGTGGGATTGATCAAAAAAGACTGATGCTCATGGGAAGACGGATTGCAATTAGAGACGCTGAAAAAAGAAAAGTAATCCTCATAAAGATTAGGAGCAGCGCAAACAGCAAATAATAAATTCCTTGCCTAAACTCTAAATCTCTGCTCCCGTGACATGGTTACGCGCATAGAAGGTCATCAGATTTAAATAATCAGGCATGCCTTGAGCTTTTTTCGATAACGACAGCTTTCCTGACGCCTAAAGAGTCAGCGAACGCAAAAAGACCGGCCTTGGCAATCATTAAAAACGCCAAAGTCGGCCTTCTGTTTTTCTGAAGACCTCTCGGTCAAATCAGATATAAAACCCGGTGGCGTCAGGCATTAGCCCATTTCAAGTCCTAATCCGAGGAGGCCGCAAACACCTACAGCCATCACGACGAAAAGAATGAACAGCAGCACGAATGTGATAACCCGCATACGCTTTGTGACGACCTGGAAAATCAGCCATGCAAAGCAGCAAAGACATACAACTGCCCACAGGATTGTAAATACGATGTTCATAACACCTGCCTCCTAATTACCTATGGGGTCAGTTTAGTCATGCCGTTAAGAGCCGCATCAAAAAGATAATCAAATTAAGCACAGACAGAAACCCCGACAACTTGAGGCAGGCAGGGAAATCCGCTAAAAACACAACGGTTCCCGATAATGCTCTTCCATATAAAAAAGCCCCGCATCACAAGAGGTATGCGGAGCCTTTCATTCTCGTATTTAAGACTATTTCTACTGCTGCTTATCGCCCTCAGCAATCTCCGCAAACAGGTCATAGTCGGAAGAGTCAGTGACACGCACATCGACGAAGTCGCCCGGCTTAACGTTCGGATTTCCTTCGATAAAGACCAAACCGTCAATATCCGGTGCATCTGCCGTCGAACGGGCTGTGGCAATG
>Ga0209694_1001157_pt1 | contig 31475 bp, 30 predicted proteins | sample GluameincwithD2O_FD_187499 | JGI IMG/M metagenome (GOLD analysis project Ga0209694, IMG submission 187499) | Mouse cecum microbial communities from Vienna, Austria - Glucosamine amended microcosms incubated with D2O (SPAdes) (version 2) | ecosystem: Host-associated > Mammals > Digestive system >... | reverse complement strand
ATTTCTTCCGGAAGTAGACATTCCGCCAACTCTATGTAAGGATTCTTCTCCATCGCACTCTTTTTTTGCAAATGTAAGAAGTTATATCTAAACACTGGCTAAACACAGGTTTTTTACCATGCGCCCCTGACTGCGCTTTCTTCATAAAAGCCATTGGGACGGAGCTGCCCCGAAGCATATCCCTCCACTCCTTTGTCACGCTCCTCCAATGTCACATCAAGTGTCTCTTTGGTTTTCTCTACCTTGACAACTTCAAAGTATTCAATCATTTCTTCCGGAAGTAGACATTCCGCCAACTCTATGTAAGGATTCTTCTCCATCGCACTCTTTTTTTGCAAATGTAAGAAGTTATATCTAAACACTGGCTAAACACAGGTTTTTTACCATGCGCCGAAAGATACTCAAATATATTAGCATTGTGAGGCTGTAAAATAAAAAACTACAATCATCGATTGTAGTTTTTTGTGAGGTACCCAGCAGATTCGAACTGCTGTACACGGTTTTGCAGACCGCTACCTAGCCACTCGGTCAGGGTACCATTTTCTTGATTTCGAGTGCAAAGTTAATGCTATTTTTTGAAATCACAAACTTTTCTGCTATTTTTTTTCAATTTACATGGAATGGAGCAGTTTTTGCAGGGCGTGTTTCTTCGTATATTCAAAATGCTGGAATACGTGCGCGCGACTATATATATCAGTGCGCAGGCCGTAAGTATATATATGACGATAGCCTGCATAGGATAATTTGATTTAGAGTTCGTAAAGCCGGCTCGGTACGGTTCTTTTCAAAACCTCCAGTTCCAGTCCGTTTCCCAAAGGAGCACCGGCGTCGATCAGAGCGCTTTCTATTGTTTTGCGGGCTAACTCCGGATGATTGTTTTCTTCACTCAGATGGCACAGCCAGATATGGTGTATGTCAGGGGTAAGGTGGAGGGCCAGATTCCGGGCAGTCTCGTTGTTGCTCAGGTGGCCTTTGGTGCTGGTTATCCGTGTTTTCAGGTAGCGGGGGTAGGGGCCGTTTTCGAGCATGTCCGCATCGTGGTTGGCTTCGATGACAAGGTAATTGCTTTTCGATATGTACCGGGTCATTTCGTCCGTAAAAGTACCTGCGTCCGTAATGATACAGAAAGTGACATTTTGATATTGTATGAAATATCCGTTGTTGTCGCTACTGTCATGGGGTACATGAAAGGGGGTAATCTGGAACGGACCTATATATACCGGTTCTCCTTGCTGCAGAATCCGTACTTCGCTTTTGTTTATTTTCTTTTTCATGAAGTAGTTACGGGCCATACCTTTGTGTACGGCTTCCGAAGTATAGACCGGAATATGAAATTCCTGACTTAACACCCCGGCAGATTTGATGTGGTCCGTATGATCATGTGTGATAAGCTGTGCCCGAATTTCGTTTATTGATAATCCGTAATCGCGGAAATGCTTTTTGAAGGTCCGGAAACTGATGCCTAAATCAATCACTATACCGAAACCTTCCGCATTCAGATAGTAGCAGTTTCCGCTGCTGCCGCTGCCCAGACAGATAAATTTTATCATAATGACGCTAACTTCCGTTTTTGTGAAAGGCAAAGATAGCAATAAAAAATGATTTTCCGAAAAGTTGTCGGGATTTGTGCATTCTGAAGGGTGACCTTTTTTGTTGACTTTTTGGGTTGACGAACAATATGGAGATTGGCAATATAAAAAGCCGGGCTTTTTTTATTTTAATTCAAATAATAACTTATCTTTGCAAGCAAATTTTAATTTTGAAGTCCCATGGATATATTTTATCTTGGAGTTTTATGTTTTCTTTTCATCTTGGCAATCTTTGATTTGTCTGTAGGAGTAGCCAATGATGCCGTAAATTTTTTAAGTCCTGCGGTTGGAGCAAAGTCCGCTAAGTTCAAAACGATTCTGCTTGTGGCTGCCATTGGCATTTTTGTCGGTGCTTCCACAAGTAGTGGTATGATGGACATTGCACGTCATGGAATATTGAATCCTACCCAATATGCTTTTGATGATGTGATGTGCATATTTTTGAGTGTGGCTGCCACCGATGTGATTTTGTTGGATATATTCAACACATTGGGAATGCCTACTTCAACTACAGTCTCAATGGTGTTCGGACTTTTAGGGGGTAGTTCTGCTCTTGCCATGTCCAAGATTCTTCAAGGCGGAGTGACCTATGCGGAGCTGATTAATACGGACAAGGCCCTTTCGGTGATTATCGGTATATTCCTTTCAGTTGCTGTCGCTTTTGTCTTCGGTTTTATAGTGATGTGGTTGTCGCGTCTGATCTTTACATTTAATTATAAAAAGCATTTGCGTTGGAGCATTGCATTGTTTGGCGGAATTTCGATTACTTCCATTTTCTATTTTTTGCTGGTAAGCGGTCTCAAAGGTTCGCGTTTGTTGGTTTCAATAGGATGGACCCCCCAATGGATCGAAGCAAATAATCTGCTGATACTCGGCTCATGTCTTGCAGTGTTCACTTTGTTGATGGAGATTCTCCATCTGTTCAGGGTCAACATATTTCGTATTATTGTTCTGTTTGGAACATTTTCATTGGCGATGGCTTTTGCCGGAAACGACTTGGTAAACTTTATTGGAACACCGTTGGCAGGATTGGAGTCTTATCTTGATTTTACTGCCAATGGAAACGGGATGTCTGCCGATTACTATAAAATGGATGTATTGGCGGGAGAATCTCATTTGCCGGGTAAACAATGGTTCCTTATAGCGGCTGGCGTGATCATGACAGTGGCTATCTGTACTTCCAAGAAAGCTCAGAAGGTGGTCGAGACAACAGTCAATCTGTCGAGACAAGATGATGGAGAAGAAGTCTTCAGCTCCTCAAAGATTGCCAGAAAAACCGTGCGAAGTGTTTTGAATACAACATCGGTCATTAGTAAATATGTGCCGGTCTCTATCAAGAATTGGGTGGATATGCGCTTTAACTCAGAGGATGCGGTGTTGGATGAAGGTGTTGCTTTTGATCAGGTCCGGGCATCTGTGAATTTAGTGCTGGCAGGATTGCTCATTGTGGTGGGAACAGCGTTGCAATTGCCGTTGTCTACTACGTACGTTGCTTTTATGGTGGCCATGGGTTCGTCTCTTGCAGATCGTGCGTGGGGACGTGAGACGGCGGTTTACCGGATAACAGGTGTTATAACCGTGATTGGAGGATGGTTTATTACGGCTGGAGCTGCATTTATTATGAGCTTTATCATTGCAACTTTGAATCACCTGGGTGGAATTGTTTCCATGCTGTTCGTAATAGGGGTGCTGGCTTTTGTGCTTATCAATAACAACCGTAAGTTTAAGAAAAAACAGGAGACGGAAACTGTTGATACTCTGTTTCGTAAGTTGGTGCGTAGTCACGACAAACAGGAAGTATGGGCTATGCTGGTACAACATGTCAGGGAGACACAGGGTAGTATGATCGCCTTTTCCCGGGCCGCATACCGGGATATTACGGGTGGTTTGATGTATGAGAATATCAAGTCGCTGCGTCAGGCAAGCAATAGTATCGAGAGCCAGAAAAGTATGTGGAAACGATACCGAAGAAAAGAAATACTGGGTATGCGGAAAATAGATTATTTACAGGCTGTAGAAAAAAACACGTGGTTTCACTTGGGGTGCAATAACTGTTCACAGATTATTTACTGTCTGAAACGTATGTTGGAGCCTTGTGTAGAGCATGTGGATAATAACTTCAGTCCGTTGCCTCAGAATTATGTGGAAGAGTTTATACCGATATGTAATGAGGTGGATCGGTTGTTCGACAATGTAGAGCGAATGATTGTTTCCGGAGATTTTACGGGGGCCGATGAGGTTTTGGTTGAGGGTAATGCTCTTAAAAGCCGCATTTCTCAGGTTCGTCACCAGCAGCAGGACCGCATACAGCGGGAGGACAGCAATATAAAAATATCCCTTTTGTATCTCAATACCTTGCAGGAAACACAGGAGCTGATCAGTATGGTGCGTCATCTCTTACGGGCCAGCAAACGTTTCCAGAGTTAAGGGATTGCGGTTATGGCTTGCCTGAAGAAAGTCTGCAACGATTTCTTTTCGCAGAAAAGTCAGGACAGTTGTAAGAATTATTCTCAACGGGCAGATACCCGGCAATTTTTTTACAAGGCGTGTAAAACTTTTTACATGCCTTGTAAAAGTTTTTACACGCCTTGTGAAAATTTCTCAGAAATAGCGAATGTCTATTCGGCGGAAACAAGTCCCAGCGACTTCCATTCTTTTATCATTGAATGGATGTCCTTTGCAGCTACGTCCTGACTCACTTCATATTCTTCGCAGAGCAGATGAACCAAATCCTCTTCTGTAAAAGATTCCATTTCAGAGGAAGCCTTCCAAAGGAAAGCCGCACTTTCGTTGAGATTGATCATCTTGCTGAAATCCAAATTTTCCAGTCCCTGCGCAATGATAACCTTTTCGCCGCAAACATCGCGTAGCTCAAATCCGTTTTTTATTTTCATAATGCTTATTCTTTATATGTTACAGGAAATAGTTTTAGCCATATCCGGTTGTGGAAAGCCAGCAGATAACGCCTGAACGGAGTAAAGGCCAGCCATACTTTAGAGTATAGTCTCCATTTTATTCCTGTAACCATGTCCGGTGCGTTTCTTCCTTTTCTATAGAAACCAAGGGCTATCCCAACGATGTTTTCCGTTGTACAACTCTCGGTTCCCCGCACATTCCCGTCACCTTTCAGTGTGAGTAGTTTTCCCTGTTTCCTGATAATACGGTGCAGAACATAATGGTCTTTGTCTGTTTCCGCAAGTACGACATCTCCGACATTTACCGAAGTATAAGGTCCCAGAATAACTTTGTCTCTGCGGTCTTCAAGAAATAGGCGCATACTGAAGCCCCTTACCCGGAAAGTTGTTGTATGCCCTTCGTTTATGAGTTTTCTTATTTCCGGAATAAATATTTCGTTGGGAAGCAGAACTGATCTCATCTTGTTATTGCTTGATGGCTTAGCCGTGCAGCTGCCTCATCGGGACGGCAACGCAGATAGTAGGCGGGTATTCTTTCAACTATGCTTGCAACCGTATCGCAAATTCGGGCGTAGGAGCATTTGTCCCATATCATGGTGGAGCAGGAGGATAGGATAGAAGCGAATGCTTTGATTCCCGGCTCTTTGTTAATCAAATTCTCTGGATACTGCTCCAGACGGAGGAATGCACCAGTCTCTACGCTGAGATTGCGGTAGCAAGGGGTTTTTCCGCTCCATGGTGTCCCGTACACACGGACCTTTCCTTCTTTTGGGAAAAATCTGAGAGCGGGATTGTCATCGTTGAGGAGTTCGGAGCCGCTGATGTATTTGTGCCACAATTGTGAGTGTGTGCTTTTTCCAGTTCCGCTTTTACCGAGAAAGAGGTAGCCTTTATTATCATATATGGTGACGGAGGCATGCATCAGTATGATGTCGTGGTATGCTCCGGAAAAAGCAAAAGCTATCATCATGGCATTGTTCAACCCAAAAGACTGGTTGTTGTAATCTCCGAATAATGAGACACGACAAGTCGAGAATTCCTCATTTGTTTCCATTGAGCAGGAGAGTTCTTTCTCAGGGCTGCTTATCAGAATCTTATACCCTTCCTCGGTCTTATACATTCCGTGGTTGATGCCGCCGCAGTCAAATTGTCCGATTTCTTTGCCGACAGGTTCCTGTGAAACTAAATCGTGTCCTACTGTCATTTCAAACATCGGAACCTCTTTCACCGGTGGAATATTAAATGGTGCGCACGACGGGATGAGGGGACGTATGTCGGTGCTCTCCGAAAATTGCAGGAGGAACAAGGCGTCTGCAACACGAAAATATAAATGCTTCATGGTGATGGGGGGATAAGAAGGTGAATTGTCTTAGTGGTTTTCTGCTTTTGGAAGAGCGGAGAACCTGAATTCTTCAGACGAAAGTTCCTTCACCGTTTGCTGTTTGTTGCGTTGTGCATGGCGCCGCACCTTTATATATTTCTTTTCCAGTTTTTCTTTTCTCGTCGAGAAAAACAGGACGCAGGTTTCATGACCTACATAATTGTTTTCCAAGTACCTTTTCATTTGTGAGGTATAGGATGCCCGATGTTTCAGAAAGCCTGTTTTCTTTTGTACCTGTGCATCCGGAAGAACCTGTATGGCTGAAAGGTACACTGTGGAGTCATTGAAACTTGTGCCGAATCCGAATGCGTATACGGTCTTTTGGGCATAGTTGTTCAGAGGCCACATCAGGATTGCGCAAAATAGAATGAGTCTTGCCAAATTATGTTTGATCATCTGTTTTCCTTGAATGGTTTCGAAGAGCAAAGATACATAAACTCATTTATATATGGAGTTTTTTTGTGGAAATAATGTGAATAGTTTCACCCGATGACAAAATAAAAACGGATCGTTTCCCAACGGTCCGTTTTTTGTTTTCAATAGGTATTAGTTTTTAAGGTAAAAAGATTGTTTATAAGGATAACGGTACAAAAGTCACACTTTTTTTTGTTCTGAGCAAAAAAATATTTATGTCAAATAACATATTTTGCTTAAAAATGTATGATTTGTTCTATTTTTATGGATCCTTCAAGAATCAGATGCGTTCAAGTACGGTTTTTATCAGGGTATCTATTGAATTCTTATAATTGGGATTGGCTTTTCCTGCCACTCTGTTGGCGATAACCATACATACAGTAAGAGCTTTGTGCCCCATGAGTTTTGAGAGGCCTGCCACCGCACTGCTTTCCATTTCGAAATTCGTGATGCAGTAAGGACCGTATCTGAAGGACATGATCTTGTTGTTCTGAAGAGGATCGGCCAGTGGAATTCTTAATTCGCGGCCCTGCGGACCGAAAAAGCCGCCGCAGGCTATGGTGACACCTTTCACCATATCTTTTCCGGCAATTTTTTCAATGAGAGACGGATCCGCATCAACAACGTAGGGATGAGAAATGCACTGAGAGCCTTTCCATTGCATGGAAGAGAGAAATGCCTTTTCAAATTCAAGGTCGCAGACTTTATCGCGGCCGTCATAGAAGTTAAGCAATCCGTCGAATCCGATGCTTTTCACACTGGCAACGAATGTTCCTTCCGGAGTATGGGGCTGCAATCCGCCGCATGTTCCGATACGGACAATTTCCAGAGAGCGTAGTTGGTTCTTTTCTTCGCGGGAATTGAAATCAATATTGGCAAGAGCGTCCAGTTCATTGAGTACAATGTCAATGTTGTCACATCCGATGCCGGTAGAGACGACAGTGATGCGTTTTCCTTTGTAATGTCCGGTGACAGAGCGGAATTCCCTGCTCTCAATTTCGCATTCCTTGTCTTCAAAGTGGGAGGCTACGGTCGGTACACGTCCCGGATCGCCTACCAGAATGACTTTGTCTGCCAGTTGCTCGGGCTTCAGGTGCAGATGGAAGATACTTCCATCCGAGTTGATGATTAATTCTGATTCCTCAAATTTCTTTTTCATTACTTTCTGTTATTGGAGTTCTGTTTTTCTCATACTTTTAGCCAATTTGTTCACAGTTTGCAAAAGTTGGTCCGTTTCTTTTTCCAGTGCAAGGATGTCTCTGTCCGGTACGGTGTGACTTTTTGAATACTGTAGGCGAAGTTGCCGGAGTTTCTCCTCCTTGGCTTGTAGCATTTGTGTTGCCTTCCACCATTCCTCCGCTATTCTACGGGCTTGCGGGTTGCGGAATTGTGTCAGATCCGAATAGACTATTTTATCGTTAATGATAAATTGTATATTCTTTCCTTCGTTGTCAATGCTATGAGTTCTTGTTTTCAGTTTCGAAAGTCGCAGGCGTGCTTCCTCTACTTTTTTTCTGTCAGCAGGCTGGCTTTCGGCAATGGATGATATGCGGGCCATTCGTCTCAGACGATCCTCCCCGGTCTTTTCCGGATCATAAATCTCGCGGATTTCGTTGGGAATGAAAAGATAAATACAGACTTTGTCGGCCGGTTGGGAACGGTCGCTGACAAACCAGCCGATGCCAGTTGTCTCATCTATGGCCAGAAGGTAATCGTTGGCCGGAGAATTGAAAGGCATGCCTATGTTCTCAGCCTTTACATACGATTTTGTTTCGGAATTATACCGGGTCACGAAGATGTCATATCCACCCAGGCTTTCTGAACCTTGTGCCGCATAGTAAAGTGTTACTCCGTCTGACAGGACGAAAGGGTAGTTCTGCACTTCATTTTCGTCATCGGACATACCTTGCAGTTGCTGGGGAGAGTTCCAGCTGTCGGACAAGCGGGAAGACGAGAAAATTTTCAGCACTCCGTTGTTTCCCGCCGGTGCCGGAAATAATATCTTGTCCTCCAGTTCGTTGATGTAGGCAATTTCCTGAGCCTTGAAAGTAGAGATAAATTCTTTCGGTAATATTTCCTTGGGATTCTTGATGTGCCCGCTTTCGTTGCTGAGCCTGTAATAGTTCAGGAATTTGTCTTTGTCAACAACTATACTGTCAATGAATGTGACTTTTTCCGTGCCCGCCAGCATATTCGCTCCTTTCTGGGCAATCTGCATGTCGGCTTCGATCTGGGTTGTAGGCTTTTTCTGGCGCTTGGCTGTGTCCATTTCTTTTTCAAGAAGGGATATGGCTTCTTCGAAACGGTATTCCTCAATCATTTTTTGAGCGGGCCTCGGTTCGTCAATCGTCGAAGCGGGTGGATCGGCCGGAGCCTGTTTCTTTTTTTGTGCAGATGCTATATTGGGAGCCAGCCAGATGCCGATGCTTAACAACAGGGTATATGCGCTTGTCTTTCTCATATAGTTAAAATGTGCCGGTTAATCTAAAACGACTTCAAATATACAGATTTATATCGAAGGGAGGATGTGGATGTCAGCTTTATTTTTTGTAATAATTGTTGTTCTTTATGATGTCAACTACTTCCGGAGGCATCATGCCGGTTGTATCTTCTCCGTTCGCAAGTCTCTCGCGGATCTGGCTTGAATTCCATGTAAACAGAGGAGCCTCAATGAGATGAACGTTATCCGGAAGCTCGTCTTTTTCTATGGCATAACCGGGGCGTGGATACACAATGATTTCGTATTCCATTAAAATGTCCTTGCTGTTCTTCCATTTTGGAAACAGTTTCCAGTTGTCTGCTCCGATAATCAGGATAAACGATCGCTCCGGAAACGTGTTTTTTAATTCCCTCAGTGTTTGCCAGGAATATGAAGGGCAGGGCAGGCTGAATTCAAAGTCTGAGGCTTCTACTCCCGGAATGGAATGTACGGCGTGTCGGGCCATTCTCAAACGAACGTGCTCGTCTAAAAGTTCTTTTATGGGTTTTAGCGGATTATGTGGTGTGACCATTAGCCATATTTCGTCCGCCAATCCCTGATTCAGAATATTTTGCGCAAGGTTGATGTGTCCGTTATGAATGGGATTGAAACTTCCGCCAAAGATCCCGGTCCGTTTCATTTCTGAAGGAATGCTTTGACCACGGAGAGCACTTCCTGTCGGGCTTTCTCCAAATTGTCGTTGATGATCGTTACGTCAAATTCCGGGGCAAACGAAATCTCAAATTCAGCGCGTTCCAAACGCTGGTCTATTGCCTCGGGAGATTCTGTCCCACGGTTTTCCAGCCGTTGCCGCAAGGCTTCGATGGATGGAGGTTGTATAAATATGGAGAGGGATTGGTCCTGATAGTATTTCTTGATGTTCCGTGCGCCAAGAACATCTATGTCACATATAATGTTCCTGCCGAGATCCAGATTGCGGTCAACCTCACTCTTTAGCGTGCCGTAGTATTTATCCTTATAGACTTCCTCGTATTCCAGAAACTCGCCGGCAGCGATGCGTTTTCTGAACTCCTCGGGGGAAATGAAGTAATACTCTACTCCGTCTTGCTCCGAACCGCGGGGCTGGCGCGAAGTAGCGGAGATGGAGAAATGCAGTTGAAGCCCTGATGCAATCAGTTGATTGATTAAAGTGCTTTTTCCCGATCCCGAAGGTGCCGAGAAAATAAGAACCTTGCCTTTTCTGGTTATAGCTGACGGTATCGGATTCTTGATCGTTTTATTCTGCTCCATTCCTCAGATACCTTTTACAAAACATTCAAGACCTGTTCTTTGATCTGTTCAAGCTCGTCTTTCATCTTGACGACAATCGTCTGCATCTCGGCCTGATTGCTTTTTGAGCCGGTTGTATTGATTTCCCGTCCCATTTCCTGTGCTATGAAGCCGAGTTTTTTGCCTTGGCCGTGTCCGTCAAGCATTGTTTCGCGGAAATAGCGTAAGTGGTTGGTCAAGCGTTGTTTTTCTTCACTTATATCCAGTTTTTCTATATAGTAGATAAGTTCCTGCTCTAAACGGTTCTTGTCGTAGTCCACTCCGGACAGTTCCGCCAGTCTTTCTTCCAGCCGCTGGCGTATTTTTTCAATCCGTCCTTTTTCGTAAGGCTCGATCTGGTGCATGAGTTCCTCAATGTTCGTGAGTTTGTCTTCAAATTTATGAAAGAGAGCTTTCCCTTCCTGTTTCCTGAACTCTACCAGTTGCCGGACGGCCGAGTCAATGGCCTGCCGTACTGTTTCCCAGTCTTCGTTTGCAAGTTCTTCTGTGGAATTGGCGAGTGTGATGTCTGGCAGGCGTACCAATGCGCTCCATACGTCTCCTCCGTTCAGTTCCAATCCGTTAATGCGGCTGATCTCCTTGATTTGGCGGATATATGCGCCTGCGGTTTCGGCATTGATGGGAAGAGTGTGCTGGGTTGCGTCTTTTTCTACCCAAAGGCAAAAATCTACCTTTCCCCGTTCCAGTTCTTTTGAAATCATGCGTCGGATTTCCATTTCCTTTTCACGAAATGGGGAAGCTATGCGTGTTGACAAATCCATACTCTTGGAGTTCAGGGATTTTAGTTCAACATAAATCTTTTTGCCTTCAAGATGAGCTTCGGCTTTTCCGTAGCCTGTCATTGATTGTATCATGATTTTCTGTTTTTTTGCAAAAGTAGTATTTTATTTCGAGATAGCCCTCTTGCCTCTCCTTCTCTTTTTGCAAACTGGACAAATTGTACGGATTTTGAAAAAACTGGGTTTGTTCATTCTCTGTTCCTTAAATGTAAACGATCCGGATTGAGGATTGCTGATTCATGTAGAGGGCACGTCTCAATTTTTTTCAAAAAGATCTGTATACTTAATTTAATATATGTCTTTGATTTTTAACTTTTAGGTTTTTCGGAAAAATTCCGGGAGCGGACCTATTTTTCACAAGATAGTATGTTTTTCAAAAAAGATAGGACCTTTTTTCAACAAGATCCGATGTTTTTTTCACGTTAAGAGACGAAAAAAGCCGCCCAATAGGCGGCTTTTCAGGGTTCTTCTGTTTTGGCAGTGCAAATATACAACATTTGCGGTCGGAATCCAAGCGCTGTTTAACTTTCGTTTACATTCGGGCTAAGACGCTTGTTTTGCCTATCGTCGTTAAACGTGAAACGGTTAGGTGATCCCTTTTTGCATACGGAAGGAGTTTTTCCGGTTTTCCGTTTAATATTGTCATTATATATTGGAAGGAAGCGTGTCCGGTCTCCGGAGCAGGTTGGACATGTAGGGCCATGCCTGCTCCGTGAAGAGGCTGGCCGAGAACAAAAAAATCAGCTACGAAAAAACGTAGCTGACTTTGCTTTGGATCTCGTTCCGGCAATATCGCGTTAGCGATTCGCCGGAGAGAGAATTATTCTCCTTTTTCCATTTTTGCTTTCAGGGCAGCGAGAGCGTCAATGTCACCGAGGGTGGTGCTGGCTGCCTGGTTCTGGATGGTCGGAGTATCCTCTTTTTTGGCTGCTTTCTTGGCAGCGGAGGCAGCTTTCTTCTCGGCACGTGCTTCTGCGCGCTGGGCATCTTCGAAAGTGCGGCTGTGAGAGAGGATGATGCGTTTGCTGTCTTTGTTGAACTCGATTACCTTGAAGGGCAGTTTCTCGTTGAGCTGTGCGTGGCTTCCGTCTTCCTTGACAAGGTGCTTGGGAGTGGCAAAGCCTTCAACTCCGTATTCCAACTGAACCACAGCGCCCTTGTCAAGCATTTCGATAATGGTTCCTTCGTGGATGCTGCCATCGGTGAAGACGGTTTCAAATACGTCCCAAGGGTTCTCTTCGAGCTGCTTGTGACCCAAGCTGAGGCGACGGTTGTCTTTGTCGATCTCAAGAACAACTACCTCGATGTTGGCACCGATCTGCGTAAATTCACTGGGGTGCTTGATTTTCTTGGTCCAGGAGAGGTCGGAGATGTGGATGAGTCCGTCTACGCCTTCTTCCAGTTCAACGAATACACCGAAGTTGGTGAAGTTGCGTACGCGGGCCGTATGCTTGGAACCTGCGGGATATTTGTTTTCGATATCCTTCCAGGGGTCTTCCTTGAGCTGCTTGATGCCGAGAGACATCTTGCGTTCCGTACGGTCGAGGGTGAGGATTACGGCTTCAACCTCATCGCCCACTTTGAGGAAGTCCTGTGCGCTGCGCAGGTGCTGGCTCCAGCTCATTTCGCTGACGTGGATCAGTCCTTCTACGCCCGGAGCGATTTCAACGAATGCTCCGTAGTCGGCCATTACAACAACTTTTCCTGTAACTTTGTCGCCTACTTTCAGTTCGCTGTCAAGAGCATCCCAAGGGTGCGGAGTGAGTTGCTTCAGACCGAGAGCGATACGTTTTTTCTCTTCATCGAAATCGAGGATTACAACGTTGAGTTTCTGGTCCAGTTCCACGATTTCTTTCGGATCGCCTACGCGGCCCCAAGAGAGGTCGGTGATGTGGATAAGTCCGTCTACGCCGCCCAGGTCAATGAACACGCCATAGGAAGTGATGTTCTTGACAGTTCCTTCGAGCACCTGGCCTTTCTCCAGTTTGGAGATGATTTCCTGTTTCTGGGCTTCGAGTTCGGCTTCGATGAGGGCTTTATGAGAAACTACAACGTTCTTGTATTCCTGATTGATTTTCACAACCTGGAATTCCATGGTCTTTCCAACGAATACATCGTAGTCGCGGATGGGCTTGACGTCAATTTGCGAGCCGGGCAGGAAGGCCTCGATGCCGAACACATCAACGATCATGCCACCTTTGGTGCGGCATTTGATATATCCCTTGATAACTTCTTTGGCTTCGAGAGCCTGGTTGACGCGTTCCCAGGACTTGCTGGCACGGGCTTTTTTGTGAGAAAGAACTAACTGTCCTTTTTTGTCTTCCTGATTTTCGATGTAGACTTCAACTTTGTCGCCAATCTGAAGTTCAGGGTTGTAGCGGAATTCATTCAAGGGGATGATACCGTCGCTCTTGTAGCCGATGTTTACGACTACTTCGCGTTTGTTGATAGAGATAACGGTTCCTTCAACCACTTCGTTCTCGTTTACGCGGCCGAGGGTTTCATCATACGCTTTCTCTAAGTCTTTCTGGTTTTGAGCACTTTCGGCAGAGCCGTTCTCGAATGCATTCCAGTCAAAATCTGACAGAGGTGCAATGTTCTTTAAGTTCTCCATTAATGTTGTTAATAAATGAGTTAATTAAAAAGTTGGACTTTATGTTGTCTAAACGTGTGCAAAGATACGTTTTTTTTTCAAGAGGAAGATGATTCTTGTTTTTTTTCTTTACTATAAGTAGAAATAAATGTGTAACTTAGCGGCCAAATTATAAAAATGAGTGAAATATGAGAGGTTTCAGATGGAGTGCCGGTCTTGTTGGGATTCTGTTCTTCGCTTCGTGCGGGCACAAGGCTCCCGATGAAAAAAAAGACACTACGGAGGGCGATTCGCTGGCTGTAGTAAGTGATGTAATGGAAAAAGATACAACGATTTACGGAGTCTCCGATGAGTTCGGTATGAGTACGTTTACGCTTATTACGGACAGTGGCGATACGCTCAGTGTTACCCGCGAGAGTGAGTCGGGTGAGTCCGGCCGTGTATATGGCGATTTGGTCTATGGCAACCGTTATGCCATGACTACGCGTGATGCGGGCGAAGCCATAGACGTACTGATCAACCTGACGCAGTTGGAGCGGTTTACAAAGGATTATGAGATCCGGAACGGACATTTGGTTCTGGCACAAGGTTCCGACACCGTGGAAATCAAGGAGATCAGCCGGGAACAGTTTCGTGCGAAAGGGCACAGCGGCAAGGCCTATCATCTGAAGTCTGCCCATTGAAAGAATTGTATAATCAGATAAAATTCAAGAGGAGTATATGTTTTCCGGAATTGTAGAGGACATGGTCCGTCTGGCGGCCGTGGAGCGTGAGAGGGAGAATTTGCATTTTACTTTCGAGTGTTCTTTCGCGCATGAGTTGAAGATAGATCAGAGTGTGGCCCATAACGGAGTGTGCCTGACGGTAGTGAAATGTCAGGATAACTGTTATACCGTGACGGCAATGGGCGAGACGCTGAGACGTTCCAATCTGGGACTTTTGCAGGTCGGTGACGAGGTGAATGTGGAGCGCTCCATGCAGATGAACGGCCGGCTGGACGGCCACATCGTGCAGGGGCATGTAGACGGAATGGCTGAATGTGTCTCTGTTGAGGATGCCGAAGGCAGTTTTGTCTATACGTTCAAGTATGAGAATGATCCCGAGATGGCCAGACGTGGCTATTTCACGGTGGACAAAGGCAGTGTCACGGTGAATGGTGTGAGCCTGACCGTGTGCAATCCTACGGACGATACGTTCCAGGTGTGCATTATTCCTTATACATACGAGCATACCAATTTTCATTCCGTCAGGGTGGGAACGTGTGTGAATATAGAATTTGACATTCTTGGCAAGTATCTCTCGCGGCTGAAACATTTTGAGTAAGATGGTTATTGCCCCTTCCTAATGAAAAAGAAAGATCTATATGCCTGTGTTCTCGATTATTTCCATCGGACGATGGAAACTACCGAGACGGAGTTGCACTATACCACCCCTTTCGAACTGTTGGTTGCCGTGGTGCTTTCCGCACAGTGTACGGACCAACGCATCAACAAAGTGACTCCCCGCCTTTTTCAGGATTATCCTACGCCCGAGGCTATGACGCAGGCATCGCCGGAGGTCATTTATGAATATATAAAGAGCGTAAGCTATCCCAACAATAAGGCTCGTCATCTGGCGGGACTGGCCAGGATGCTTGTAGAAGAGTTCGGCGGAGAAGTACCTTCGGAGTTCGACGATCTGGTCCGGTTGCCCGGGGTGGGACGGAAAACAGCCAATGTAATTCAGGCCGTGGCTTTCGGCAAGGCCGCACTGGCAGTGGATACCCATGTGTTTAGGGTGAGCCACCGGCTGGGATTGGTGCCGGCCCGGTGTACCACTCCTTATAGTGTGGAGATGGAGCTGAGACGGTATATTCCAGAACATCTGGTGGCCGCTTCCCATTATTGGCTGCTCTTGCACGGACGGTACACCTGTATCGCGCGCCGTCCGCATTGCGGAAAATGCGGTCTGGCGGAAGTCTGTCGTTCGGAAGACAAGATTGGATGCGGAGCATAAACGGTGATGTGGCGGGAAAACGGTTTCAGCCGTGGGAGGCAGCCGATGTGTGGCCGTGCTTTTTAAAGATCGGAAAATCTGTGTCGAAAGCCGCAGATTCCGTAAAAACCGGATGGTATTTTCTTTCCTGTCACAGAAAAAGTTCGTATATTTGCGCTGCATAATATTCACTTACAAAATATAAGACAATTATGACAATTGACACTTGCAACTTCAAAGATCTGAAGGCTATTGTCCGCGTAGACTTCAATGTGCCTCTTGACGAGAACGGCAAGATTACGGATGATACCCGTATCCGTGGTGCCCTGCCCACACTGAAAAAGATCCTTTCCGATGGTGGTTCTCTCATTATCATGAGCCACATGGGTAAACCCAAAGGAAAGGTGAACGCAAAGTTCTCCCTTGGTCAGATTGTGGATGCCGTCAGCGAGAAACTGGGTGTCCCCGTACAGTTCGCTCCTGATTGCGCCAAAGCCGGTGAAGCCGCTGCCGCCTTGAAGCCCGGCGAGGTGCTTCTGCTTGAGAACCTCCGTTTCTATCCCGAGGAAGAAGGCAAGCCCGTGGGTATCGATAAGGAAGATCCCGCTTACAAAGAGGCAAAGGAAGCCATGAAGCAGAGCCAGAAGGAATTTGCCAAGACGTTGGCTTCCTACGCCGATGTCTATGTGAACGATGCTTTCGGTACGGCCCATCGCAAACATGCTTCTACGGCAGTCATTGCAGATAGTTTCGACAAGGATCATAAAATGCTTGGCTATCTGATGGAGAAGGAGGTGAAGGCTGTCAATAATGTGCTGAACAATATCCAGCGTCCCTTCACTGCCATTATGGGCGGATCGAAAGTTTCCACGAAGATCGGCATCATCGAAAATCTGATGGACAAGGTGGACAATCTGATTCTTTGCGGTGGAATGACCTATACTTTTGCCAAGGCTTTGGGTGGTGAAGTAGGACAGTCCATCTGCGAAGAGGATAAGTTGGATCTGGCACTTTCCATCATTGAAAAGGCAAAGGAGAAAGGTGTGAACCTCGTGTTGGGTACCGACTGTGTGGCTGGTGATGCTTTTTCCAATGATTGCAATACGCAGGTGCTTTCCGTGAAAGCCATTCCCGCAGGTTGGGAAGGTCTGGATGCAGGTCCCGAGACCCGCAAGACTTTTGCCGCTGCAATCGAAGGTGCCAAGACCATTCTTTGGAACGGTCCCGCAGGCGTATTCGAATTCGACAATTTCGCAGCCGGCTCCAAAGCCATAGCCGATGCTATTGCCAAAGCTACGGCCGAAGGTGCCTTCTCGCTGATTGGTGGCGGAGACTCCGTGGCATGTATCAACAAGTTCGGTATGGCCGATCAGGTTTCCTATATCTCGACTGGCGGCGGCGCTTTGCTCGAAGCCATCGAAGGAAAAGTTCTTCCCGGAATCGCTGCCATTGAGGGCTGATACTGAAACGTGGTATGCAGTGGACGGATTTGCAGATTTCCATACTGTGTAGCACATAACCGAAATAGAAGAAGGGTAAGTGTAGCTTTGTACACTTGCCTTTCTTTTTGAACCGATTTTCTTGAAAGCAGATGAGACAGCTTCATTCTCTGATTTTCCCGTTTCTGGCAGCACTTTTGTTTTTGGCTGCCTGTGGCGGACATTCTTCATCCCTTCCCGATGCCGGCGAAAGGCCGGGACGTGATTCGGCAGAAACGGACACGTCGGTTTTGAAGGTTGCTTTGCTTCCCACGGTTGATTGCCTGCCTTTCTATTATGCCAATTCCTCCGGAATATTCGATTCGTTGGGACTGCGCGTGAAGTTTCTTACCTATACCTCTCGGCCCGATTGTGACACTGCATGGCTGGGCAAATCTGCCGACGGCGGATTTACGGACCTTGTGAGAGTGGCTTTGTACCGGGGAAAACTTAGTAGGAAACTGACCGTAGTGATGGGAACAGATGGCGGATGGGCCTTGGTGGCGAGCGGGACGCTGCGCATGAAGAAACTTACGGCCCTGAAGGAACGCATGGTGGCCGTGACAAGGCAGTCGGCTTCCGATTATTACAGTTCTGTGGCCTTGTCTTCAGTCCGGCTGGACTATCCGTCCGTGTTCCGTCCGCAGATCAACGATTTGTTTCTGCGTGCGGCCATGTTGACCAACAATCAGGTAGATGCCGCTTTGCTTCCCGAGCCTCAGGCTTATATGGCGGTGAAGCAGGGTGGACACAAGGTGCTCTGGAGAAGTGATGGAAATACGGCCCGTTTGGGTTGTCTGGCCTTTCGGGACGAAGTCTTGCGTGATGGGGAAAAGAGAAAAGCCGTTGCACTGCTGTTGCAGGGCTATGCCCGTGCGGCTGCCATTCTGAACAGAAACGGGGCAGGGGTCTGCCGACAGATTTTGGCCGATGTCTGCGGGTTGAAAGAGGTGAGTCCGGATTCTTTGCAGTTGCCCCGTTACGGAGCGCCGTCCTTGCCGGAGCCGGGTAGCGTGAGGGCTGCTCTCACATTTCTCCGTCTGCAGGCCCCGGTCGGATGGAAGGCCGGAGTTGCTGGTGACGATTTTACGGACGGAACTTATTTACCAAAAAAATAAAAAAGTAGAGATGGATAAACAGACTTTTCGAATTTTGTATAAGGACACCGTTGATGCGCTTGATGACAGACGTCTGTCAGATGCACTGAATGCGTTGGGAGGCATGTTGTCTTGTCTGGGAAACTGGGAATATGAGGCGGAACTGACTGATATCAGGAAAATCTACGGCTTGTTGTTGGACTGTATGTCGCAGGGAGCGGCCGATCCGGACAGGGATAACCTTTTCCGCCAGTTTTGTTGCCGCACTTACGAATTGACGGAGAAAGTCTGTCGGGAGTTTGAATTGCGTGAAGGCGATAGCCAGTATGCAGCCGTGTGGCGCACCTTGCAGAAGCTGTCGGGCGTGCGGTGCATGGAAGAGTTGAACAAAGGCGATGCCGGCGGCCGCCGGTTGTTTGAATTGGTATGGACCTCTCCGCTGTGGAGCCGGGCCGATTGGGCTGCGGCGCAGACCTTCTTGTCGGGAAATGACCGGAGTGAGGTGGATAAATGTCTGTTGTTAAGTGCCGTCACCTTGGCTACATTGAGCTATCCCGATATCAATAAATTGAAGTTTCTGTTGGAGAATGTATCCAACGAAGTGCCTGTACTTCGTGTGCGGGCCATGGTGGGCGGAATACTGAGTGTTGTACGCTATTCCCGCCGTTTGCGGCTTTATCCCGAAGTGATGGCGCAGTTGCAGTTGTTGGCGGATGTTCCCGGATTCATGGCTGATTTGTCGGGACTACAGATGCAGCTGATACTCAGTCTTGAGACAAAAGAAATTGAAAAGAGCCTGCGTGAGGACATTATTCCCGAGGTGATGAAAAAGGCGCGCAACCTGAAGTTGGACAAGTCGCTGGGCCCGGAGGAGTTGAAGGAGAAGATGGTGGAAATGGATCTGAATCCCGAATGGGAGCAGGACGGCACACCGTCTGAGTTGGGACGCAAGATGCGGCAGCTGGCGGAAATGCACCGGAAAGGGGCCGATGTTTTTCTCGGTTCGTTTAAGTTGTTGAAACAGAGATTTCCTTTTTTCTCCTCCGCTGTCAATTGGTTCTATCCTTTTACTCCGGAGCATCCCGAACTGTCTTCTTCGTTGAAAGAGAGCCTTCCCATGCTGGGATTTGTTCTGGAGAACGGAAACCTGTGCGATTCGGACAAGTATTCCTTTTGTCTCATGCTTGAAACGCTGCCTCTTTCACAGCGCGAGATGATGGCCGGCGGAATGGCCGGTCAGATGGGAGAGGGCATGTCCCTGTCCGGCATGGAGGAGGAAAAGGACGTGCAGACACTTACGCTTCGCCTGATCCGCAGTTATGTGCAGGATCTTTATCGTTATTTCAAACTGTATAGGCATCGTGAGGAACAGAACGATCCCTTCGGCTGTAATCTTTTGCTGACAGACTATCCTCCCTTCGATGAAATTTTTTCTGCTGACAGACGTGTTCTTGCTCAGTTGGCGGACTTTGTCTTTAATGAGAAGAATTATTTGCAGGCGCTTCGCCTTTACGAACAGTTGCTCAGTCGTGCAGAGCGCGAGAAGGCGGACAACAATGATATGGCCGCCCTCGCTCAGAAACTCGGTTTCTGCTACCGTCAGGCGGGCGATTATGACCGTGCTCTGGCAGTTTACGAAAAAGCCAGTCTGCTGAGGCCCGACTCTTTCTGGACATTGGAACAGCTGGCTTCCTGTTATAAGGCGAAGGGCGATTATGTTTCCGCGGCCCGTATGTATGAGGAGATGGAGCGGTACCGGAGCGAAGATGCGATGGTGCTGCTCCGGTTGGGGGAATGTTATATGCGTATGGAACGTTACGGAGCTGCCTTGGAGAAACTTCACAAGGCAGACTACCTGGACGGTGATTCCCGCAGGGTGCAGCGCGCGCTGGCGTGGTGCTCGCTACTGGCCGGAAAGGTGGATGGAGCAACCCGCCATTATGCCCGTCTGCTGTCGGGAGACCCTACGGCCACGGATTATCTGAATGCCGGTCATGCCGCGTGGATCGAAGGAGATGTCCCTTGTGCCGTTTCTCGTTACCGTGCTTCGTTGCAGACGGAAGGACAGAAATTCGCGCCTGCCGGTTTCTTTGCGGAAGATGCGGACCTGCTGCTGCGCCACGGGAAGAGCCCGGTCGATTTAAAGCTCATGGTAGATATTCTCAATAGGCCTCCGGCAGAATCATGATCCGGTGGAGGAATTTCCAGAATTTTTGCAAGGTATGAAAAATGCTGTTTTGTATTTTTGCTGATTGACAGTACGCCCATGGGTCCTGGGAAGCAGAAATGTTTCGCCTTGTAAAAGTTTTACGGGTATTTTGTGAAAGCGGAATTGCATTTCCTCTTCGTTTGTCCGTGCTTTTTATTGAAAAATACACTTTTGTGTTAATGATAGCTGAAAAAGAACTGATATTTTTGTATGAAAATAAGAAAGCATGGGAAGATACGACAGAAATCATTTGTATATTACGGACGAAGAGCAACAAAAGATAAAGGAGACCAGGCTCCTTTTTGGTGGAGTCGGTATCGGAAGTGTCATTGCGGAATGTGCATTGCGGTTTGGTTTTGAACGAATGACCATTGTAGATGGGGAAAAGGTGAAAGAAAGTAATCTGAACTGCCAGAATTATGCCGTTTCCGACATTGGAAAATACAAAGCGGAGGTGCTGTGCAAGCGTTTGTTGAAAATAAATCCCCAAGCGGAAATATCCTGTCGTAAGGACTTTATAGGCAGGGATAATGTGTGTGACATAATAGATGGGCACGACATCGCTGTCAACACCTTGGACTTTCAGTCGGATATTCCTTTTATATTTGATCGGATTTGTTCAGAAAAGACTATTCCCGTTCTGCATCCATATAATTGGGGATGGGCGAGCTTTCTTACCATAGTGAGGTCGGGAGGTTATCAGATAAAAGAAATATCAGAAGAATTCCAAGGCTTTGAATTGAAAGTGGCAGAGTTTGTCATACGTTACAATTCTTTCTGGAACAGGGGACAAGAATGGCTGGAGGATGTAATTGACAGATACAAAAAAGAGAAAGAAACCTCATCGTTACCTCAGCTTTCGGTTGCTTCATGGTTGGTTGCAGGGCAATGTGTAAATGCTATGTTCAATATAGTTAATGGGAGGAAAATTCTATACTTCCCCAAATTCTATATGACATCCATATATGATGCTTGATGCGATGGAATATGTGGAAATCTTCACAGCAATCTGTAATTTACTGCATGATGGAGGGCTTCTGCTATATTGTTTACTCCCAATCTTGTAAACAAGGAGCGTTTGCAAGATTTAATCGTATCTACGGACTTGCATAATTTATCTGCTATATCGTTCATTGTATACCCCTGTGTGGACAGCCACAATATATCACGTTCCGTATTACTTAGGGCTTTTTCTTCTTTTGAAATCCATTGGTGTCGTGTCAGGTCGTATTCATGGTACTTCTTGCTGTTCTCTTTTTTCATTACGATGTGTCCGGGTGTTTTTCTCGACGACATGGAAACGGTGCATAAAGCCATCCACATCTTTCCATTTTTCGTCAGAGCCAAAGGTGTCAGCGTATGATGAATAAGATAGGGCTTTTTTTCATTTGTAAGGTGAAAATCGTATTGGATGGAGTAATCCATCCGTTCGTGGGGAGGAATAGTAGAAAACAAGTCAAACCCTTTTTTGTTGATTTCCAACAGCATTTCCACTTCTTTTTCCGGAACATGTTTCAAATAGAGATTGTATCCGAAGTCTCTGATTTTGTCTGCGGGTTGTCCACACAAAAGGGCTAAATTCTCAGACACATATACGAACTCTCGTTTGAAATAGTCTATGATATAGACGCATTGATAGGTACTTCTTGCAAATGCCTTGACGGCATTTACGAGAAGTTCTACCTTTTTGTATTCTTCATCAGAAATACCTTCTACGTTATTGGTTGTCAAGAAAAAATTTCCGATATTGTAATTCATCGTACAAATAAGTAATTAAGGGAAGAGTGGTGCAAATTTACATTATTCAGGTGATAATTCCATGGAATTGTTATCAAAATTACACACAAAAGTGTGGATTTTCATGCTGATGTTCTTTTATACACATTTGTGTCATCAGTAATAGTTGCCTATTCCTTAAATTTGCACGAAATAATTAAAAAAATAGATAAAAGTTATTTATGAAACAAGCATTTTTTTGTATCTTGCATTTTTGTGTTCTTTGAGTGTCAAGGCGCAAAAATGTTTAGTGATCTTCGGTGTAGAGGAGGACGTAACAAGCAATGTAATTGAGAATCCGAAGTTTACCATTATGTATAATGACTCCATAGAAGTACCATTCCAGCAGTTGGAACGGGAGAAAAATGCCTGCTATTTGGAGTTTGATTATAGGGCAGGCAAATATACCATTTGCGTGGAGGCGGACGGGCATGAAGATGCATTTAAAGAGTTCATCGTCAGCACACGGCGCAATACGGTATTCAGTATGGGTACCATTTTCATGAAGAAAGAGCGCAGCGTGAAACTCAGCGAAGCCACTGTACGGGCCACGCATATCAAGATGGTGACACGCGGCGACACCCTTGTGTATGACGCGGCAGCCTTTGAACTGGCCAACGGCTCCATGCTTGATGCACTGGTGGCTCAGCTTCCCGGCGCAGAACTGAAGGACGGGCAGATCAAGGTGAATGGGAAGTTCATCGAAAGCCTCATGGTGAACGGGGAGGATTTCTTTGCGGGCAATCCCAGGATCGCGCTCGAAAACCTGCCGGCCTATACGGTGAAGAATATCAAGGTATACGACCGTGCCGCCAACGATGACTACCTGCGTGGCAAGCCTGCCGGACTGAAAAAAGCGCAAGGTGAGGACGAGCACATGGTGATGGATGTCATCCTGAAAAAGGCTTATTCCACCGGTTGGTTAGGTAACGCGGAGGGTGGCTACGGTTTGCCCGGCAACCGCTATCTGGGCAAGGCTTTCGGCATGGGTTATACAGGCAAGATGCGGGTGGCAGCCTTTGCCAATCTCAATAACATAAAAGACACACAGAGCGGCGGATCTTCCGGACAGTGGGGAGGAGGATGGGCTCAGGATGGTGAACTCGACGTGAAAATGGGCGGTCTGGATTACCTCTATTCGCGCAACCGCATAAAAGTGCTGGGAAACGTGACGCTCACGCATGAGGAGCCTGAGGTGGAGCGTAAGGTCAGCACGGTATCGTTCTTTGATTCCGGTGACGTGTATGGCCGTTCGCTTTCCCGGTCCGGCGAGAAGAAGTTTCACCTGCTGTCCTCCCATCAGTTGCAGTATTCCGGTGAGCGGATGTATTTGGAAGTAGTACCCTCGGTGGACTACCTGCGCAATGACTACAACCGCTTGGGCCGCAGTGCACAGTTTACAGCCAACCCGCAAGAGGAATACCGTCTGGAATCGCTCGACTCCCTCTTTGCGCAGGGCGGCCTTAGCGGTGCTTACGCCACAACCCTGCTCAACCGCACCTGTAATGAGACAGCGGGCAAGACCGATTGGCTCAGAACGGGTGTGGCATCCAAGACAACCGTGAGAATACCTGGTGGCAACGATGTCTTTAATGCATACGCCAACGGAAGCTATTGGCGCGACACGGACCGGCCGCTCACCTCGTACAACCGTGTCTATGGGATGCAGTCGTCCGTTGCCGGAACAGGCGAGAACATCCTGCAAGCCAAGGACTATGTGTCGAAGGCTTATACGTTGAATGCCGGAGCCAGCTACAGTCTGTTCATCTGGCCGTATCAGCGCAGGCGGGGGCATTACGTAATGTTTATCCCGAAATTTGACTTCGTGCGTAACCATTACGATCAGGCACAGGCACTTTGGCAGCAGCATACGGAGATCGCCGATGTGCTTGACGGCGGCATTGTCCCGCCCTCGACCATCCGGCGCGAATGGCTGATGCCCGACCCCAACAACACTTATCATTCGGTGCTGGCGCAGGATACTTACAGGCCTGGAGTCGAGATGGACTACATCTTCCTGCCGGACATCAAGGTCAATGCGCAATATAGCATCGTGCTGGGCATGTATGGGAACATGCGTCACGAACATCTGCAATACGACAAGCAGTCCCTCGATACCACCATTACGCGCTGGGCCAATACGTACACGCCGTCAATCGGGGCGGAGTACCAGAACCGGAATGAAACAATGAATACAGAGGTAAAGTTCAACTATGACTTTTCTCAGTCTGTCCCCGGCATCTTCTACCAGCTCGGCACCGTCAACGATGCAGACCCGCTTAACATCTATATCAACAATCCGGATCTGCGCCGCGCCGTTACACATAATGTCCGTGCACGGTTCTCCCGCTTTTGGACCGGGACGCACCGCAACCTGACCGTGAATGCCGCGTATGGACATACCGACCGCGCCGTGGCACAGGCACGCTTCTACGACCGCAACACGGGCGTGAGCACCTGGCTGCCGCAGAACATCAACGGCAACTGGAATGCCAACGGTTCCGTGCAATATACCCTGCCTTTCGGCAAGAATGAGGTCTTCCAATTGCAGACGGTCACAGGAGCCTCGCTGGTACACTCCGTGGATTACGCCACCGATACCGAGATATTGGAGCGCAGCGTGGTGGACAACCTGAGACTCAGTGAACAGCTCTCTCTGACTTACCGTATGGGCAAGCATTCGTTTGGTATTCGGGGCGGCCTTGCTTGGCTTGACAGCCGCTCGGAGCGCGTATCGTTCGAAAACATCTCGGCATTCGATGTGACAGCTGGGGCGAACTTCCTGCTTAATCTGCCGAAGGACTAGCAGATTGGTTCCGATGCCACGCTTTACCTGCGCCGGGGCTACAGCGACGGGACGCTCAACACAACCCATCTGGTGTGGAACGGCTCGCTTTCCAAAAGCATCCTGAGGGGACGGCTCACCTTCAAACTTGATGGAGTGGACATTCTCGGACAAATCAGCAACGTGCAGCATGTGGTCAATGCGCAGGGACGCACCGAGACCTGGGTGAATGCCCAGCCGCGCTATGCCATGTTCCACGCAATCTGGCGTTTTAACGTCATTCCTAAGAAAAAAGATTAATCAATGAAATAGAACTCATAGAAAGTAGAACAATGAAAGGATGCCTAAGCATCCTTTCATTGTTCTGTGGTGTGTGTTGGAATCCATTGGAAGTACCTTGTATTTTGTTTTAGCAATAAATCATGTATCTAATTATTACTGTCTGCTGAAAAATGGAATCAGTCGAAATTTAGGGCTGATTCCATTTGCTGTAGTCTGTCCTAAATGGTTATTTGGGGGTTGTCAAACTATCCATGAATAACCATGAGTAAAAGTAGTAATAGACAAAGCCCGTCTCGTTGCTCACCTCAAGAAGTTAGACTCACATCTTTACGGTTTAGCGGACAGTAATAATTCAAAAAAATCCTTATTCTACCGATGTGAAAATCTCGTGTTTTCTTCATAAATTTGTACACCTCTAAAAAGAACTATAACGATTTGAAATATTGTGTGAGATGAAAGAAAGGAACGTTGTTCTGACAAGACTTTACCAATCGCCTTGCGGAGTGCTGATGCTTGGCTCGTTTGGTGACCAACTCTGCCTGTGTGACTGGCAGGTGGAGAAACGGCATGTCTGCGTGAACCGCAGGTTGCAGAAGATGCTGCGGGCCGGATTTACGGAAGGAACATCGGAAGTGATGGAGAAAGCCGTGTTGCAGCTTGATGAGTTCTTTGTCGGAAAACGGCGTGAGTTCGACGTGCCGCTGTTGTTTGCCGGTACCGGTTTTCAGCAAAGAGTGTGGGACGAGCTGCTGAAAATCCCTTTCGGCGAGACGGTTTCCTATGGAGAAATGGCACGACGTATCGGGATGCCCGCAGCTGTCCGTGCGGTGGCCAATGCCAACGGGGCAAACGCTTTGTCTGTTTTTGTTCCCTGTCACCGTGTTATCGGTGGCGACTCTCTGTTGAGAGGCTATGGCGGCGGGGTTGATACGAAAAGGAAACTTCTGGAACTGGAAGGTGTTGCTTTCTCTGAACTGAAGAGGGGCTGGTGCTTGGATAAAACAGAGGGAGGAGTATGGACCAAACGGATAGAGGGAAAATGAAGGCAGTTGCCGGAGCAGGCTTTCGCGGTTTCGGCCGGCACTTTGGAAAGGCAATGGGGTATTGGGAATGTGGTGACCGATTAATTTTGCATACAAAAAAAGACAGAAGATGATGACGGAAGTAGACCCTCGTACAACAACCCGTGCATATGCCTACGAAATGTGGATGGATGCACCCATGCCTATGGTTACGTTTTTCAAGACGCTGGATGTAAGCTCTCTTGTGCGTTTCAGCCGTATCCGGAAACTGAAATTCAATATGCTGATGTGCTGGAGTATAGGACAGGCGGCCAGTCAGGTGAAGGAGTTTTACCTCCTCCCTGTCGGGCGGAAGCTGATCCGGTACGACAGGATAGCCGTCAATACGATAGTTGCCAACCGGAATGGGGAAGTCAGTTCCTGCGACGTTCCCTTTTCGACGGACGTGCGGGCATTCAACGAAGACTATCTGCGTCTGACCCGTCTGGTCGCGGAATCCTGCGAGAACTACGACCTGACGGAACGTATGGTTATCGGCACCTCAGCCCTGGTACGGTTCGACATTGATGGTGTGGTGGGGATGTATAGTGGAGTCTTCAACAATCCGTTCATGATATGGGGCCGGTATCGCAGGAAATGGTTCAGGACAACGCTGGCCGTGTCTTTTCAGTTCCATCATACGCAAATGGACGGTGCTCATGCGGCGCGGTTCCTTGACCTTTTGCAGAGGGAGATAAATACGATAGGTACCCGATAAATAGTAAAACTTACGGGCACCTTAGCGAAAGTTTTACATGCCTTGTAAATCTTTTTACATGCCTTGTAAAAAGATTTACAAGGCATGTAAAAATCTGAAGAACTTTAACCGGGGGTTCATTCCACGATCCTGAAGCGTGCGAATTTGAGCAGTAAGGTTTTTGTTCCGGCGTTCTCGAAAGCTACGGTGGCTTTGGCATTTTCTCCGCTCCCCTCGGTGCCGAGTATGGTGCCTTTACCGAAACGTTCGTGCTCGATGGTCTGTCCGGTTTGCGGGAGATCCGCACCGGAGGGAGCGGGCCGGTTTGCCTTCGTGCAGGCGGAACTGTCGGGCTGAAGGCGGACATAATGCCTGCTTGGTGATGCAGGGTGTGGGGCTTCTTTTTCCCGGACGGCAGTGTTTGCCGCCAGGTTTTGTGTACCGGATGAACTGCCGCTGCCAATGTATTCCTTACTTATTTCCCGAAGGAATGGACTGGGGGCGCTGCATTCCATGTTGCCGTAGCGGTAGCGGCTGCGGGCGTAGGTGAGGACAACGTGTCTGCGGGCACGGGTGACGGCTACGTAAAACAGGCGGCGTTCTTCTTCCATCTCGCGCTGGCTGTAGCGGGCGGTAGCGTTGGGGAAGAGGTCTTCTTCGAGTCCGGTGACGAACACGGCGTCGAACTCCAGTCCTTTGGCGGCGTGGACGGTCATGAGGGTGACGCAGGGACCGGAATCTTCCTCGGAACGGTCGGTGTCGGTGAGCAGGGATACTTGGGCCAGAAAGTCGGTCAGGGAGATGAGCTGATTGCCGGTCTCCTCGGCCTGCTCGTCCTGAAAACGTTTGATGGAGTTGAGCAATTCCTGAACGTTTTCCTGGCGCGCCAGGCTCTCGGGGGTGGTGTCGGCGTGGATGTCGGCACCGATGCCGCTTTTGCGTATGATTTCGGCGGCCAAGGTATATCCGTCCGTCTCGGTAAGTCTCTTTCTGAAATCGGAGATCAGCGTGACGAATCGTTCCAGTTTGGCCGTTGTGCTTTTAGGCAGTTCCAGACCGTGTCCGGCTGGGTCGGCAGCTACTTGGAAGGGGGAAGCGTCCGTGAGGAGCGCGGCCTGATGGAGTTTGTTCTGGGTGGTGGCGCCTATCCCGCGGGCGGGATAGTTGATGATGCGTCGGAAGGCTTCTTCGTCGGAGAGGTTCGCCGTGAGCCTGAAATATGCCAGGATGTCTTTGATCTCCTTTCTCTGGTAGAAAGATAGACCGCCGTATATGCGGTAGGGAATGTTTTCGGTACGGAAGGTTTCTTCGAAAGAGCGGCTTTGGGCGTTGGTACGGTAGAGTAGGGCGATGTTGTCGAAGGGGATGTTTTCCTTTGTCCGAAGGCGGTATATTTCGCCCGCAACTCTGATGCTTTCCTCCTTGTCGCTGTAGGTGGAGAGCAGACGCAGCGGGGTGCCTACGTCTCCGTTGCTGCGTACGGTCTTGGGTATTTGCCGTTGGTTGTGACGGATGATACTGTTGGCGGCGTTTACGATGGTTTGTGTGGACCGGTAGTTGGTTTCCAGTTTGATGAGCCTGGCTGTGGGGTAATGGTGGGTGAACTGGAGGATGTTGTCGATATCCGCTCCGCGAAATCCATAAATGCTCTGGGCATCGTCTCCAACGACGCAGATGCGGGAGTCCGGGCGCGTGAGGAGCCGGATGATGAGGGCCTGGAGGGGATTGGTGTCCTGATACTCGTCGATGAGGATGTATCGGAAACGTCCTGCATAGTGCCGGCAGGTTTCGGGATGATCCTTCAGCAGCAGATAGGTGTTGAGCAGGAGATCATCGAAGTCCATTGCGTCCGACAGCCGGAGACGTTGCTGGTAGGTGGCATATACGGCATGCAGTTCGGACATGCCGTCGGCACGGTCGCGCCGCCGTATCGAGCCATCTGAGGAGTAGGCTCCGGGAAGGACGGCCTTGTTCTTGGCTTCCGATATCCGGCAAGCTACAACGGAGGGTTTGTAGGCCTTTTCGTCCAGTCCCTTCTCGCGGACAATGGTCTTGAGAAGTGAGCGGCTGTCGGCCGTATCGTAGATGGTATAGTTTGAAGTGAAGCCCAGTGCGGGAGCTTCGCGACGGAGGAGCCGGGAGAAGATACTGTGAAATGTTCCTGACCATAAATCCCGCGTGTCCAGATCGGGTATGATGGCCGAGATGCGTTCGTTCATCTCACGTGCTGCCTTGTTGGTGAATGTGAGACTTAGTAATTCCCACGGCTGGTAGCCGTGTTGCAGTAGGTAGGCGATTTTGTAGGTCAGTACCCTTGTCTTGCCAGAACCTGCTCCTGCGATGACGAGGCTGGGGCCGTCGCAGTAAGTGACGGCTTCCAGTTGAGTGGGGTTGAGCGACCGGACGTAGATGTCTTCGGGCGAGGTGTCCTTCATGTGCAGTTTGTTGGTTATGGGCGGAACAGTATCAGTGTTTTTTTTTGTTCTTGCGGTCGTGTTCCAGTTTGCGGTTGTAGAATTTGATCCGTTGGCACAATTCATCGAAGTGTGATTCCAGTGCGGGATCTTTTTTGCCGGAAGTGCGTATCAGGCTGTCTGTGCGTTCCAATTCCTTCCGTGCTTCGGCCAGTTCGACCGAGTCGAGCAGGATGATGCCGTCTTCGCGGGCGTTCAGGGCGTTGCGGCATTCCTTTCTCATGCGTTTTATGAGTTCGCGAGCAGTAGCGAAGTCTTCGCGCTTCATAGCCTCGCGGGCCGAGTTTAGAAATTGCCGGCCGTTCTCTTCCATTTGCTCGCGCGAAGGTATGGAAGATGTTTTTCCGGGAGAGAGGATCCGCCCCGCACGTTCGCAACTTGCCGCTGACAGCGACAGGAAAAAGACGAAAAGAATGAATCGTATGTTCATAGAAATTCTTAATAAATTATTGCGTCAGTTTTTATTTTCAGGAAACAGGTACTGCCCTTTTCCCTTGCCGAAAGGGCGGTATTCGATGGCACGGGAGGGACAGGCATGGTAGCAGCGTAGGCAGAGGGTGCAGTGTCCTTGCCAGGAGGGGAGCCCGTCTTTGCCGGTCCGGATGTTGTGCAGTGGACAAACGGCGGTGCACTTTCCACACCGCAGGCAACGGTCTGCTGTGTGAAACGCCTTGTCGCTGGTCAGTAGCAGGTTGAAGAGAGGGCGGAGCAGGTAGCTTTTCAGTCTTGGAAAACGACCGCGCCATACATCGGTGTGCTCTTCAAGCTGAGCATTGACCGCTTCGGCAATGGTTTGCAAACGGCCGCTTGCTTTGGCGAGTTTGCTTTGGGTTATCTCCTTCGTGTCGACATCGAATCCCGGCAGACCGATGTACGTGTTGGGCATCCGGACGGAAAAAGCGGCGGAGAGCCGTTTGCTCCCCAAAGTCTGGAGCCTGCGCGCCAGGATGCGGTCGGTGCATCCGATATCGTCTCCGCACGTGCATACCATATAAATATAGGTGAATTGCCGAAGAGAGAGGCCGGATAGAAAACGGTTGTATGTTTCGGGCAATCCCCAGGCATAGACCGGAAAGACAAGGCCCAGCACGTTGTCTCCGTCTCTGACGCCGGACGTGTCACGGGTGATGTCGCAGGCTATGTCCGATGTCAGGACGGCCAGTCTTTCGGCGATGTGCCGGCTGTTGCCCGTGCCGGAAAAATAGGCTATCATATGCGCAGCTTTTCCTGAAACACGAAACAATCGTCAAAAACTTCGCTCACTTCGTCTATCCGGTGACGGAACAATGCGAAAACCGTGCTGCCGCTGCCGCTCATGGCAGCATAGACGGCTCCCATGTCGTAAAGGGTGGATTTGATGGCGGCTATCCGGGGATGGTGCAGGAAGACCCTCTCTTCAAAATCGTTTCTGACCGTTCCGCGCCATTGTTCCACGGGATTGGCCAACAGGATGCGCAGATCGTGTTTGCTTTCACGTGGAGTCAGATTGGCGTAAGCCTCACGGGTGGAAACGGAAACGGACGGTTTCACTAATACAAGTACCCATCCTTTCAGACTGAATGGAAGCGGTGACATGATATTGCCTGTTCCGGTGGCATAAACCGGACGGCACCGCACGAAAAAAGGGCAGTCCGCTCCGAACGGGGCAATTCGGTTTTCCATCTCCTCCTCAGACAGGTTCAACCCGTATTCCTCGTTGACGGCTTTGATCATGAAGGCTGCATCGGCACTGCCACCGCCCAGTCCGGCACCCGAAGGGATCCGTTTGTACAGATGGATAAAGGAGGGTGGCAGGGAAAATTCTTCTTGTAGGCTGCGGAACACACGTACAATGAGATTCTCTTCCGGCAGGCAGTCTACAGGATCCCCTGCCAGTTGCAGGCTGTAGGGCGCTGTTCCTTTATTGTCTCGTCGGAGTTCCAGATTGTCATGTAGCGGTATGGGATAGAATACCGTCTCAATGTCGTGATAGCCGTCCGGACGTTTCCGGACGACATTCAGCCCGATGTTTATTTTTGCACAGGGAAAGCAGAGCATGAAGAGATTTTGTCTTTTTTGTTTGGAGTACAAATCTACATAAAAATCGCGAGATTTTTACACCGGCAGAATAAAAAACAAGGCCGACGAGTTGATTCCTGTCCCCTCCAGCGTGCTCTTAGTCACAATTTTATTAATTTGGAGGAAAATTTCTAAAATATCAAA
>Ga0209694_1001155_pt1 | contig 31501 bp, 24 predicted proteins | sample GluameincwithD2O_FD_187499 | JGI IMG/M metagenome (GOLD analysis project Ga0209694, IMG submission 187499) | Mouse cecum microbial communities from Vienna, Austria - Glucosamine amended microcosms incubated with D2O (SPAdes) (version 2) | ecosystem: Host-associated > Mammals > Digestive system >... | reverse complement strand
CTTTTTTGACCATCCCATTCATAGAAGCCGGTCGTAGGCACGATACATCGCCGCTCCAGCAGGGATCGGCGGAACATCGGTTTATCCAGCGCCGTCTCACCCCGTGCGTTGATGATGACCCCCTTGCCTTTGAAACTGGGGAAACCCCAGGTCATCGGCTTGGGGGTCATTTTTTGTCCGTCCGGAAGTAGGATAGGTGCGGCGTTGGTAGGAAATATCTCCCCGGTATGGATGCTGGCAGCCCCAAACCGCGCCTGCACCTCGGCCACAATCTGGGCGATTTCCTTGGACTGCTCCGGTGCTAAACTGTATCTTCCGCACATGCTGCTTACTCCTTTCGAGGATGAAGGCCGGACTGCCCTCATATACTGAGGACATGAAGCCTGTGATTTTGCATTCGGATATGAACAATTTCTATGCCAGCGTGGAGATCCTGTATGATCCCACGCTGCGGGACAAGCCAGTGGCGGTGGCTGGAGACGAGGAGGCCCGCCACGGCATTGTGCTGGCCAAAAACGATATTGCCAAACGGTTCGGCATCCGCACCGGGCAGGTGCTGTGGGAGGCCCGGCAGCAGTGCCCCGGCCTGGTCTGTGTCCCTGCCCATTACGAGCGTTACCTCGCGTTCTCCGCCCAGGCCAGGGACATCTATACCAGTTATACGGACCAAGTAGAGTCCTTCGGCCTGGACGAGTGCTGGCTGGATGTCACCGGCTCTGTGGGACTGTTTGGGGAAGGGCCGGCCATCGCCGATGATATCCGGGGCCGCATGAAGCGGGAGCTGGGGCTGACCGTATCGGTAGGTGTGTCATTCAATAAAGTATTTGCCAAACTGGGCTCAGATATGAAAAAGCCGGATGCCACCACGGTCATCACCCCGGAGAACTATCGGGATAAGGCTTGGAGCCTTCCTGTGAGTGACCTGCTTTATGTGGGCCCTGCCACCACCCGGAAGCTGAACCAGTATGGGATCACCACGATTGGGGAGCTGGCCCAGGCCGATCCTGATCTTCTGTACTGGCTGCTGGGCAAAAACGGCATCATGCTCCACCAGTTTGCCAATGGGCAGGACCACTCCGGCGTCCGGCGCTATTATGCCGTACCGCCCATGAAGAGTATTGGTAACTCCACCACCGCACCCCGGGATTTGGTCAATGAGGATGATGTAAAGATTACCCTCATGGCTCTGTGCGAAAGCGTGGGAGCCAGACTCCGGGAGCAGAATTGCCTTTGCTCTACTGTGGCTCTGGGTGTCCGGGACAACCGCCTGCTGTCCTACGACCGGCAGGCCAAGCTGAACCGTCCCACAGCGAACACATTGGACATCTGGGAAACGGCCATGGAGCTGTTCCGAAGGCATCATACCGGCAGGGAGCCTGTGCGCAGCCTGTCGGTGAAAGCCAGCGGGCTGACGCCGGCGGACGGCGTTGTGCAGTTGTCGCTGTTCCCGGAGGAGCAAAAAGCCCAGCGCCGGGCCGACATCGACCGGACGCTGGACAAAATCCGGAGCAAGTACGGGTATCATAGCATCCACCGGGCCATTGCGCTTGCAGACCCAGCTCTGGATCTGGACGCCAAAGAGGAGCATATCATCCATCCCATCGGCTTTCTGGGGACACTCCATGAATAGCGGCTCAGCAGTTTCCGGTGTAGACATAGGACAAATACCCCCGCGCCGTTTCAGCCAGACGGCAGACCTGCTCTACGGGCGCCGGCGGACGGTCCAGCATCCGGTACCGGGGGAAGAACCGGGACAGGTGCAGAGGGATTTCCGGGCTGATTGAGGCCAGCCAGCGGGCCAGCTCCCGGATTTCCTCCTCGCTGTCGTTTTCTCTGGGAATGAGCAGGGTGGTCACCTCCACATGGCACCGCTCCGCCGCCAGAGCAATGGAACGCTTGACCGTCTCCAGGTCCCCGCCCAGCCGCCGGTACCATGCGGGTGTAAACCCCTTCAGGTCGATGTTGGCGGCGTCGATCAGGGGCAGCAGCGCCCGCCAGGGTTCCTCCTCAACCGTCCCGTTGGTGACCAGCACATTGACCATGCCCTGCTCATGGACCAGCGCGGCACAGTCCCGGACGTACTCATAGCCAATTAACGGTTCGTTGTAGGTGTAGGCCACGCCGATGTTCCCATGGGGGACAAGCTCCGCCGCTTTAACGGCCAACTGCTCCGGGGACACCTCCACAGTTGGTATCCCACTAGTTCCAGCCATAGAAATTTCATGGTTTTGGCAGAAGGGGCAGCGTAGATTGCAGCCGAAACTGCCCACAGATAAAATAAGGCTTCCGGGATGGAACCGGCGCAGAGGCTTTTTCTCAATGGGGTCCAGGGCCAGGCTGGTCAGTTTTCCATAGTTCAGGGAGATAATTTTGCCGTCTTGGCAGGCTCTGGCCCGGCACAGCCCGGTCTGTCCATCGTCCAGCGCACAGTGGTGGAAGCACAGCTCACAGCGTGTTTTCATGTGTGCCGCACCACCTCGAACCGCTCCAGAGCGTATTGCTCCCGGCTGCTGATGCCGCCCTTCTGGCGGGCGATGTCAATTTGCTGTTCTATCGTGTCCACACCCTCCAGGTCGGGCAGCAACAGTCCTCTTCGACTGCCACAGGATACGATGACGCCATACCGCTTCACATCCAACTGAGCCGGGGAGTCGATTGGCTCCGGCGCACCCAGTACATCCACGCTGTACTCCAGACTGTCCAGCTCGTCCGCCCGCACCGGCGCAAACCGGGGGTCCCTGGAGCAGGCGGAAACGGCATTCTGGACGATCTCCCAGGCCACGCTGTTTGTGGTCGGCCCTGTGGTTCCGATACAGCCCCGCAGCTGGCCGTGGGCATGTAGAGAGACAAACGCCCCGGCGGCTCTGCCTGTCATCTCGCCGGGCAGACCGTCCGGCAGCGTATCCAGCTGTTTTCCTGTGCGTACATAGGTCTCCAGCGACAGCCGGGCCAGCTTGACCCAGGGGTCCTCGGCCGCCTTACGCTCTGCCAGACGGGCGTGTTCCAACTCCTCGCACTGCCGCGCAAAACGGCGGTTTTCGTCCGGGCCGGTTACTGTGAAGACGGCCACGCTGTAGCCCACGCCGAAGGTTCCCTCGTAGCTGAGCAGGGTAGGGGACACAGCCAGGCCGTCCAGCGCCCCGGCCATGATTTGGAAGGAGCGCAGGCCACATTCCGCCGCCCGTTCGCAAAGTCCGGCGTCCATCGTGAGGAATTTCAAAAAATCCCCGTCCGCCATGGCCTGGGTCACGCGGCGGTCAAAGACCGGGCCCTCCGGGGCGTAGCCGTAGGGGCCGTCGTCTTTCAGCTTGTGGGACAGGTCGCCGCTGGCCACGAACACCGCCCTGCGGCCCAGCTTGTCCACTGCTTTGGCGATGCACTGACCCAGCCGGTAATGCTCCGAAGGTGAAAACCCGGACAGCCCGATGCGCAGGATGGGACAGTCCACCCCCGCCTCCTGAAGGAAGTACAGCGGGAGGAAGGCACCGTGATCCAAGGAGGGGGCCTTTTCTCCCAAGGTTCCGGCCCGGATGCCGGCGTTTTTCGCCTGATGGATGATCTCCTTTCGCAGTTCCATGTCATATTCCACCGTCAGCCGGGTCTGGGACGCACCGAAGGCGGATAGATCGCCGGACGCGCCCTTGCCAGGGGAGATGTGGAAATAATCAGCGTACATGACGCTGTGGGGAGAGGTTACGATCAATACCTCCGGCTTCCAGTCCACAACCTGCTGGGCAGTAGCATGGTAAGCATCGATGGTGGACTGGACTTCGCCCTCTTGGCCCCGGCCTACGGTGGGGACAATGATGGGCGGATGGGGGACGATGATGGCTCCCACGATAGGCATAATAATCATTCTTCCTTGTTGGTTATATCTTCAAATATGATTTTATTGGATGTAGCAAATTCTTCTGTAGGTATTTCCTGATCCACAGGATAAGCTCGTTTTGCTGCAGTGCTGGGAATTAGTTGCCCCAAAAGCAATAAGAGTGTGGTACAGACGCAGACCAACGATGCAATAAACCAAACAGAGATACAAACCTCACCATCAAATATTGCAAATAAGTAACCAATCACAATATAGAAAAATGCGCAGTTGTTTTGATAGACAGTTTTTGCATTCGTTTGCAAGTCTTCTTTAGCAATCGGCGTAAAGCAGCCATTCTCGCTAAGCTCACCCCATAAGATATTACTTCCAGACAGGCACATTTCTTTGATTCTTCTGTCTCTTTTTCTTAAACTCCACAGCAGCAGGAGTACTGCTCCTGCAATTTGAAAAGAGAACGACGACACTTTAACTATAATGCGCAACCAAGCAATGAAACACTCCATAATCAGTTCAACCTTTCCTGTTCTTCCCACAAATCAACCGATTTCCGTTTCTCAAATTCTTCTGTTTCTTCTGGGGTAGCCGGACGAATACGTTCTTTCCCGCAGTCCGGGCACCGGTCTATCGGAGATACCCTGGAGAACAGGAAGTGGCAGTTATCACACGCATATACCATTTTTCTTCGCCTCGCTTTCGTGCCTACTTAGTTTAGCACGGAGCGAGGCCTTTTGCAATTCAAATAGAGAGGAGGCCACGCTGATGAAATGTCTGCTGAAGTACCAATGGGTAAAGCTCCCCCGCAATCAAATGCCGCCCGGAAAAGGTATCATGGGTGCCTGGGCGCGGCTGGCTTCCAGAGCGGCCTTCCGAAACGGACAGGCCCGCTATTGCAGATATGTCAATCAGGTCACCATCGGCTCATGGGCAGGCGGTATCGTAGGGCTCAAGAGCATTTTGGGCATCAAGAACCGGAACGAGGCCCTGGAGATGATGGACAAGCTGGTCCAACTGGGCTACATAGATTATGAACTGAATCCCAAAACAAAGAAACTTACTTATCAGCTCAAGGATTGGGTGGTCCAGTGCTCCGGTGAACCCTGTATGGGTGCTGAGGCTGTCTATGCCACCCCGGGCTATGGCTTCCTGTGCCTGCCCAGAAACATCACCCAGCGCCTCGTGGAGGCGCACGATTACTTTGATGAGGCGGACGCATGGCTGGATCTCTGGTGCCACACTGTATGGCAGGATCCCGGCAATGCGTTTTCTCATATTGCGCCTGCAGTCCAATATGGGCAGTATGGCGCTGTTTTGACCCTGGAAACCCTTGGCCGTCGTTGGGGATGGGAAAAGACAAAGGTCTGGCGCTTTTTCAAAAAACACGCGGATGCCTTCCCGCTGTATAAGCTGCCCGGCTCTTTTGGCTGCCTGATCTTCAACACCGGCTACCCAGCAGGAACCTCTTTCTCTCTCCCAGAATCTAATCAGATTAAACGTATTTTGGAGGAAATACGCATTTGGGGCGAAAAAACTCATTCCAAAAGCGGTAGTGACCATGTGCGGCTGAATCGGTGGATTACCTGGTACAGCCGGAAGGTCATACCATCCATGCTGGAACAGCCTCAGCCTGCTGTCCCGGCAGAGCAGCGCCGTGTTGCAGTTTCAGATTGCTATATAACGCGCGCGTATTTTTCTCCGTGTAGGTATTATAAGAGTTTCATAGAGGACTGCCAAGGTAAAGAGGGGTATTCCCCGGTCGAATCTGGACATTTGCCCAGAGCCGATCAAAAAACCGGCCCGCCATTCGACTTTGGAGGTATTGACTATGGCAGATTTGAAGGCGACCCTTTGTGGTGAATTGCCGCAAAATGAATTTTCTCCCCAAACGGAACAGCTGATTGCGCTGCTGGAGCGCCGGGGGATCGTGGAAGACCCCAGCATTGTAAATGAAAAAGCCCGTCACGCGGAACAGGCTCTGCGCCGCAATATGTACCATAACACTCAGATGATGCTCAAGCACTACCGGGACATCGTCTGGGCGCTGGAATGCTTCCCAGAGCAGGTGGCAGAGGAGCTGGACCGCCCGCTGAAGGACTTGGACGCCCTACTCAGCATGGTGGATACTCAGCTGGCCATGGGGAACACCCGGCTGGAGCATCGGATGTTGAGTATCAAACAGTCCCGGCTGCTGCTGGACCGGATCAACGACGCCCTGACGGTACTGCGGCAGAAGCCGGGGAACGGAGAGATGATGTATAATATCATTTTCCAGACCTTTGTCACCCCGGACAAGCTTACGCATCAGGAGATCCTGTACCGACTAGACATCTCGGACCGGCACTACTACCGGCTCCGACAGCAGGCGGTCAACATCCTCTCCATCCGGCTCTGGACGGCCCCAGCGGGGTGCCTGGACGCATGGCTGGAGATTCTGACTTTACTGGAGGGAAACTGATGGCAGAAAAATGGCAGGAAAATTGGCAGCGCTGCCGCTGATGACATGGGGAGTGTAAATGTGGTATGATGGTAGCGTCCAAAAGTGGGCACGGGCAGTGCGCCGGTCCCGCAGAGAGCCTTTGGCTTCCCTGCGGCCCGGTGCTTTTTTACTGCCCAGATTATCAGGAAGGAGGAACCTGTATGGCGAAAAAAGAGCACGAGAAGCACACCATCAGCCCTAGATCGGCAAGGCTGCAGCGCCGGGTACAAGCGGCAGCGTCTGTCTGCTACATGATGCTGCTGACCGCACAGCCTGCCGCAGCAGCCGACACCATGTGGACCCGCTTTTCCACGATCATTGCGGACGTCTACGGCCAGCTGGTGGGCATCTCCACTATCGTGGGCGTGACAGCCGCAGCTGTGGCGCTGCTGGTGCGCATGATCTCCCGCAACGAGCGGGCGGTTGCCGAGGCCACCAGCTGGCTCAAACGGATCGTGGTGACGTGGATCGTCCTCAACACGCTGGGATTCGCGGTGGCATACCTGCAGCCGCTGATCCAGGGCGGACAGTACACCCCCTGAGCAACCGCAAATGAACCACACAACCCAAAAAGGAGGAAACGCCCAGTGAAAAAAAGGTTCATTTCCCTGTTGGTATCGCTTCTGGTGCTGACGGCGCTGGTGCTGCCCGCCGGGGCAGCGTCTGTAGATCTGGCGGACCCGGAGGCCCTGCTGCCGGTGGACATCATCATCGACCAGGATTCCAGGGAAATCCGCAAGGTCTATGACCTCTCGCCCAACATGGACCCTGCTACGCTTCCCATGGAGGCGTTTGAGCGGGACGGGTCCAGATATGAATGCACCGACATTCTGCGGGAGGTGGTCATCGGCTCCGAGACCCAGACCATCACCCAGACGGAAACTGTGGACAGTGCCAAGAAGGACATGGAAACCGTCCTTGAACTGCTGCCCCAGGAGAAGGAGACCACTACGGAGGACGGTTTTACCGGCACCCTCCATTTGGTGCTGGACAGCATCAAGACCGAACCTGCCGGGTATGGCAGCTCCACCAAGCCTGTCACAGCCACCCGCAGCTATCCCAACCTGGCCAGCGCCGATGCCAACCATCTGCCCAAGACCATTACAGAGGGGGGCCGGACGCTGAAACTCCAGGACATCCAGTGGCAGACTGATAATACCTATAATGCCGATGACTACGAGATCGGAGACCGGTTTACCGCTATCTGCACCTACGGCGGCAGCAAGTCGGTCAGCTATGTCACCGGCTACACGACTACCGCCAATTACACTGGAGAGGTGTACCGTACCGGCGTGACGGTCATCCGCTATACCGTCATCTTTACCGGTACCCCTATCGCCTCTGTTGATCCAGAGCCTGTGGCGAAGGAGGACCAGCCGCAGGCCGGAGCGGGGTGGCCGGTTATGACAGTGCTCGGTTTGGCCGCCCTGGCCGCCGGCGCGGGCGGAACCTACTTTGTGATGAAACGAAAGGAGCGCATGAGCTATGAAGAAACTGCTGACGATGGCCGGGGTGGCGCTGATGCTCACCATGGCGATGGCCACGACGGCCATGGCGGCCGAGTATAATATCGACGGTCCGGAGGACCCCCTGTTCGCCTCCCCCACATCGGTGGACCAGGTCACAGTAGTGGGCGGCGGTGTGACGGAGCAGAGTAATATCGACCGCAGTAAGAATGCGGCCGTGGTTCCGCCGCCCTTCGGCAGCCCTGAGTCCTACCAGATCGGGAGCGGGGCTGTGCTGATCCCGCAGACGCAGACTCAGACGAGCGGTTCCGCCACTACTCCCATCGGAGGCGGTACCGCCTATTACCCGCCCGCTGAGTCCGTGACCCCGCCGGCGAGCGATGTCGCCACTTCGTCCACCTCGTCTACCCCTTTCACCCTGCCGGATGGGCTCTACTACTCGGATGGCAGCATCGGCCGGTTGAAAATCCCGAGTATCGGGGTAAACGTCAAGGTTTATGAGACGGAGAGCCTGGAGAGCCTGGCCAAGGGGGCAGGACACTTCAAATCCACCTCCTGCTGGGATGGCAACGTGGGGATCGCTGGCCACAACAGAGGTGTGACCAATCACTTCGGCAAAATCCACACCTTGAAAACCGGGGACCAGATCACATACACCACCCAACTGGGTACCAGAACGTATGAGGTCTTTTTTGTCGGGAAAATCGAGGAGACAGACTTCTCCCGGCTGGAGCGCACAAACGATAACCTGATCACCCTTGTTACCTGCGTCCAGGATGTCCGGAACATGCGCTGGTGTGTGCAGGCTCGGGAAGTGAGGTAGCTGCGTTGTAAATTCCCCTGCTTATTTGTATAATTATGGTGAATACAAAGAACAGGAGGAATCGAACATGAAAAAGCACACAATGAGCTTCGTGGCAGGACTGCTCACCGGCGCAATGCTGTTCGGCGGCGGCGTAGCCTATGCCGCTGGGGTAATGGCGGAATACGCCCCTCAGCAGGCCTATGTGGACGGTGTCCCGGTCCAGATGAATGCGTACAACATCGGCGGCAACAACTATGTCAAGCTCCGTGACATCGGACAAATGGTCGGCTTCAATGTCTATTGGGACGGCCGGGCGGTCCAGATCGACAGCAATGCTCCCTACACCGGCGAGGCCCCCGCACAGGGGAATGATTCCATCCGTGTAGGCTGTTCCAAGGGGAGTACGCTGAAAGAGGGTGTAACCAGTACCTTGATTATCGCTCCCAGCCGTTCGGACTATACGGTGACCTCCAGCAACCCCGCCGTCGCCCATGTGGCGGAAGTCCTAGGCCATTGGACCGTAAACACCAAAGCCCCAGGAGCGACAGTTATCACGGTGACTGCCCCAGACGGTCAGACGGGAAGCGTAACCATTATGGTGGAACCCACAGATCCTGCCAGTGGGAACACTGGGAGCAATAATCTGAACGCCAATATGGATATCCGGCTGGAGATGATTCGGCTAATCAACCAGACCCGTGTAGCTTACGGTGTGCCAGAGCTGCCTGTTGATGACGCTCTGATGAACGCGGCCCAAACCATGTCTGACAAGCAGTATTCCTGGCACAACTCCAAGGAGGAGTGTGAGGCTGCCCTTGCATTCGGCTACCCGCACGGCTTTGGGTCCAATCTGACAGCATTCACCGGTGTGGGATCTGCGGACGTCGCTCAACGCGCCGTTGCGAACTGGATCAGTTCCCCCGGTCACTTCGAGACCATGATTGATGCTGGCGGTGGCAGCCTGGGCGTCGGTGTTACCGAAAACGAAAGGGGAGCGACATTCTGCTTTATGTTCATCGGGCTACCGGGAACACACAACCCGTACGAATAACTGAATAACCGGCAAACAAAGACCTTTCAGCTACGCTGAGAGGTCTTTTTCTATGCCGAGAAGGAGAATGACAAAACATGAAATATATCCATAAACCGCATAACCGCCTGATCGCGGCTCTGCTGTTGCTGGTCTGTCTGCTTGGGCTTCTGCCTACGACAGCCATGGCCGCTACTCCGGACACGATCAAGATGGACGACTGCGCCTACAATGGTGTCAAGTATGATTCCCCGGCCCTGGGCGAGTGCTATATGCACCAGATGCACTTTGGTCTCAACGGAAAGAGTACGATGGGCTTCTGTGCTGAGAAGGGCAAGGGCATGGGCTGGTCGCTGAAAGGCCACACATGGGGTAATCCAAAGCCCATCTCCGATCCCACGGTCAAGACGATGATGGCCTACTTCTACGCACATTCCACCGGTGTCTTTACCGACCGGGCGATTGCCCTAGGTGAAAACGCCGTTTGGAACAGCAACTACACCTGGACAATGAACGCCTGGACACAGGCCATTGTTTGGCGGTACAAGGCCGGTCTGCTGGCAGACCCTGTCACCGCCTGTGCGGAGGAGCTGATGTGCGTCTACAACAATCTGGAACACACGAACTATACCAGCATTGATGACCTGATAGACGGCATATCTTTCCGCGACCGGGTCAAGTACATCTTGGATTTGGGCGCTGAAGGCGTGTGGGGCGAGTGTGAAGTCTATGAGTACGCCTATACCGGCCCTGGTTCCAGTTATCACCCCTCCAACGATGTTCAGGCCGTTATGGTGGGCGAATTGAGTGTCATCCGGGAAAGATACGGTCTCACAGTCAGAAAGGTTGACTCCACTAACCCCAATAAGGGACTGCCCGGTGCCCGATTCTTGGTTGCATCTGAAAACGGCGCTTACTCTAAAGAGATTGTGACAGGCCAGGATGGCACCTATACTTTGTCCAATTTGGAAGCTGGTACCTATGCCGTGACAGAATTGGAACCGCCGGCCGACTATGAGATCGACAATGCTGGGCCACAGTATGTGGTTTTGCCCAGCGGCAGCGATAAGACTGTAACGGTTATCTTCACTGATACGCCGGTCATCACAGGCGAGGGCAGTATCCGCAAAGTGGATGCGGACGACCCAACCAAAGGGCTTGCCGGTGCAGTCATCAAAATCACCGGCGTAGACAATGACTTCACCGGCACCTATGTCACCGGCGTGGGCGGCTATCTTACTGATGTGCCTTGGAAGGATATGCCCATTGGCAGCTTTACTGCGGAGGAGGTCACTCCCCCGGAGGGTTATACCAAGAGTCCTGATGTCAGCAAGACAAAGCAGACTTTTGTGTGGGATGGCAAGACCGATGTCGCCTTGGTCTTTGAGAATGACGCCAAGGTGAAGGTCAAGCTCATTAAGCTGGACGACAGTGACAACCCCCTCCCTGGCGCTGTATTCAACATCATCAAGGATGGCCAGATCATCGGCACTGAGGCCACGAAAGCGGACGGCTCCATTACCGTCACCGATGTGACTGAGGGTATGTACGCCTTTGTGGAGGTGAGCGCCCCATCGCCCTACGCCGCGCTTACTGACCCGGTCATCGCCCATGTGGACCAGGCCACCATCAACGGCGGCGGCACTGTCACCGTCACGGCCTCCGACAAGAAGCTCCCGAGCCTGACCATTTTGAAGCGGGACGCCAAGACCGGCGACGTGATTCCCAATACCCACTTTGAAATCAAGGGCATCCACTACGGCTACCACAATGATGTGACCACTGGACCGGACGGCAGGGCCGTCCTCACCAATATTCCTGTGGACAGTTATGAGGTGACCGAAAAATCTGTTCCCGACCCTTATGTCGTCAGTGAGCAACCTACCCAGACCATTTGGCTGGAGGCTGGCGACAGCAAGGAGCTGATTTTTGACAACCAAAAGCAGCCGCTGCTCAAAATCAGCAAAATTGAGAAGGGTACCGGCACGCCAATCCCCGGCACTGTTTTCCTCCTGGAGGCGATTGATGGGGATTATCGCCATGAGGTGACCACTGAGGCTAACGGTTCCGTGGAGCTGCGGGTTGCCCCCGGCAGCTATCGTGTGACGGAGAAATCTGTCCCCGAGCCCTATGTGATCAGTGAAAGTTCCACCCAGACCATCAGTCTAAACGGCGGCGACGAGAAGGAGATCATTTTTGAGAACCTGAAGAAGCCTGAGCTGACCCTCTCGAAGATCGATGCCGACACACAAAAGCCGATTCCTGGCACTGTGCTGCGGGTGGAAGCGATCAACGGCGACTATCAGGACGATTGGACCACTGGGGCCGATGGCAAGGTGACCAAGTACGTCGCGCCTGGGACATATCGTGTCACGGAGATCTCCGTACCTGCTCCTTGGTATCTGCCGGATAAGGATGCTGACCGTGTGCAGACTATCAGCCTCAATCCCGGCGATGCGAAGGAGCTGGTCTTCAGGAACCGGAAAAGCCCGGAAATCACCATTTTTAAGGAGGATTCCGTTGCCGGCGCACCGATTGAGGGTGCAAAATTCCATGTGACCTATACGTCCACTGGTGAGGCTGCGGAGGCCCCTGCCTCTGCGGATTATGGCTATCTGTTTACGGATGCCAACGGTGAGATCAAGCTCCATGAGAAGGGCAAAAAACTCTACCCCGGTGAGTTTACTATCACGGAGGTGGCACCCGCCCCCGGATTCCAGATGAAGGAACCTATTACACAGACGGTCATCATCCACGGCAACGAGAGCAAGACCGTCACATTCCAAAATGAACCGCTGAATGCGATTATCGTTGAAAAGTACGATAGCGTGACCCATGAGGCATTGCCTGGCTGTACCTTCCAACTGCGGTATCTGGGCGGAACCTCTGGCACTGGCGGCACGGTGATTGGGCAGAAGGTGACAGGGAAAAATGGTACCTGCATCTGGACAGGCCTAAAAAGCGGCACATATGTCGTGGAGGAGGTTGATCCGGCAGACGGGTACAGCATCATCAATTCTTCCGAAACGGTGTATCTGGCGGACAGCGGCGAACAGAGTGTCGTCACGGTCCGCTTTGACAATGCCCCCGATGGGAACCTTCTAATCCGGAAGGTCTGCTCTGTCAATCCCAGTATTCCCCTTCAGGACGCGGAGTTCAAGGTCATGTATGCCGATGGGACTCTGATTGGCGATGGAAACGGCATCTACCGGAGCGATGAAAATGGAGAGGTACGGATCTCCGGCCTCAAGCCTGGAAAAAGCGTCGTCGTGACGGAGGTTCGGGCACCGGACGGGTTCATCCTCGATACACAGAGCCAAACCATCCAGATCAAAGAGGGACGGACAGTCACTTTGACCTTCAAAAATCAGCCCCGCGGCTCCCTAATTATCCAGAAACGGGACAGTATCAGCGGCCAGCCGCTCCCGGGCGCACAGTTCCGCGTGACAACGGCGGCGGGCTGCGAGGTCGGTCTGGACGGCGTGATCGGCACCGCCACGCTCACCTCAAATGGGATCTTCACAACAGATTCCAATGGTGAGATCAGGATATCCAATCTCGCCCCCGGTGCGCTGATATTGACGGAAATCCAAGCCCCGGCAGGCTATGTCATTGACAATCCCAGCACAAATGTCGTGATTGGCCCCAATGGTGACACACAGACCGTCATCGTGACCAACACCCCCAAGGGCGGTCTGATTGTGGAAAAATATGACAGCGTGACAAAACTGCCCTTGGCTGGCGCACAGTTCAAGATCATCTATTCCAATGGTGAGCTGCTGCCGGACAACGAGGGCCTGACCAGCAGCAACGGCCTCTATACCACAGATGTTAATGGCCAGATCGTCCTCTCCAAGGTAAAGCCCGGAACGCTGGTCGTAACCGAGGTCAGGGCCCCGGACAATTACCAGGCAGACCCCATGCCGCAGACGGTCGTGGTCAATGCGGGTGATACCCAGACCCTCCGCTTCTATAATGACCCCCTCTGCACGTTGACCATCCTCAAACGGGATGCTGTGACGAAGAAGCCGTTGAAGGGTGCGGAGTTCACCGTCAGGGACAGTGAGGGCCGGGCCATCGGGCCCAACAATGGCCGGTATATCACCGGGACCGACGGGACTGTGACCGTCTCCGGGTTGGCGCCTAACGCCACCATTGTGGTGTCTGAAAGCAAAGCCCCCACTGGCTATATCAAGGACGAGACCCCGAAAAACATCGTTGTCCGGAGTGGCGTTGCCAACAGCCTGACCTTTGACAACGAGCCCGCCACTACACTGATCATCCGCAAATTCATCGAGGGGACCGCAAACGAACCTTTGAGCGGGGTAGCCTTCAAAGTGGTCGATGGGAGCGGTGCGGCGGTTGGACCGGATGACGGGGTCTATTATACTGACCACGCCGGCGAGATTGTTCTGGACGGCATCGAGCCCGGCACCACCGTGATCGCCAGGGAAATCAAGACCGTTGAGGGCTATGTCCTTGATGGAACCCCCCAGGACATTCTCATAAAAGCGGGCCAGGTGCAGCAGCTCACATTTTGGAACAAACGCGCGGGCACTTTGGTCATCCAGAAAAAGGACAGCGTGACCGGCGCTCTCATCTCCGGCGCTCAGTTCCAGTTGACGTATGCCTCTGGCGGCTATGTGGACAACGACAATGGGCATCTGTCCAGCAACGGCCTCTATACCACCGATGCCAACGGGGAAATCCGCATTTCCGGCGTGACAGGCACGATTGTAGCGAAAGAGGTCAAGGCCGCTCCTGGCTATGTCATCGACCAGAGTACCCAGACCCAGACCGTCACCGTCAATCCGGAAGATACGCAGAGCCTCGTGTTTCTCAATGAGCCTCTGTGCAGTTTGACACTGAAGAAACTGGATTCTGTGACCGGAAAACCGATCCCCAATACAGAATTTACCGTGAAGGACGGAAACGGCAATGTGCTGGGCCGCTATACCACTGGCAAGGACGGCACTGTGACCGTGTCCGGGCTCGTTCCCGGCAGCACGGTGGTTGTGTCTGAAAGCAAAGTCCCCAGCGGCTATGTCCTCAACACCACCCCCCAGACCATCATCGTTAAGAATGGCAGCAATACGCTGAGCATTGGTGGTACCGGAACAGTCGGCGGGAACAACGGCGGCACCGGTGTTGGCGACGGTACCGGTGACGGAAATGATCTGGTCTTTGAAAACGATCCTAAGACCCGCCTTGTTATTGAGAAGTACATCACTGGCACCACCACTCCGCTGCAGGGGGTGACTTTCTTGGTTACGGAATCCAATGGCCAGGTGGTAGGCAGTTCTAACGGCGAGTTTGTGACCGATGAAAATGGCCGCATTGTGATTGAGGGGTTGGAGCCTGGCGTCACCATTATCGCCAAGGAAATCAGGACATTGGAGGGCTACGTCCTCGACACCACGCCCAAATCCATCAAAATTGAAGTCGGAGACGCACAGACCCTGCGCTTCTTTAACGCAAAGCAGGGAACCATCGTAATCCGCAAGCTGGACAAGCAGACGAACGAGCCGCTGGCCGGTGTGGAGTTCCAAATTACCTACTCGGACGGCAGCTATCTGGACGACGACTACGGCCATCTGTCCAGCAAGGGCCTATACAAAACCGATGCTAACGGGGAGATTCGCATTTCGGGTGTGGTTGGTACGCTGGTAATCACAGAAACCAAGCCCCTGTCCGGTTATGTGATGGACGAGGGTACTAAGACGCAGACCGTGCGCGTTAACGCCACCGATACGCAGACCATTACGGTATATAACACCAAGGTCGGGGGCCTCACCATCATCAAGAAGGACGAGGAGACTGGAGCGCGTATCAAGGGCGTTGAGTTTGAAGTCCGTAAGCTGAACGGGGAGATCATTGGTACCTACACCACTGATGCCAGGGGCGTCATCAGTCTGCCCCAGGTCGAGAAGGGATGGTATCAGGTGGTGGAAATCAAAGCCGCCAAGGGCTATAAATTAGATGATACGCCCTACCAAATCGAGGTGAAGGACGGCGGCACCGCCACCATGGAGATTACCAACCGGCAGAGCGGCAGTGCCCTGATCCACAAGATCGACAGTGTGACTGGTAAGGGGATTTATGGAGTTAAGTTCCTTCTCTCCGATGCAAAAGGCAACCCCGTGGGCACTTACGAGAGCGATAATGAGGGGTATGTCTATATCGACAAGGAGCTGGCGGACGGCAGGTATACCATCCGGGAAATCGAGTGTGCGGAGGGCTATATTCTGGATACTCAGCCCAAAACCGTCTATGTGGAATATGGCGGATGTACCACCATCACTTGGAAGAACACCGCCATCACCGGCCAGATCCAGGTCTGGAAGAAATCCGCAGATGACAACGCCATCAACGGCTTCCCCGCCGGCACTCCTCTGGAGGGTGCTGTTTTCGAGATCTACGATAAAGCAAATCGGCTGGTGGACACCATCAAGAGCGACCGCCGGGGGTTGGCGGTATCCAAACAGCTTCCCTTGGGTCGCTATACCCTGAAAGAGGTGACCAGCCCCGCCTATTACAGCCCTGCCAGCGAGACTGTTACCGTCTACCTGGAGCATGAAGGCCAAATCGTGCAGATAGAGGTCTTGAACAAGAGCGTCTACACCCATGTGTCCGTGAGGAAGAGCGGCTATACCCAAGTGGTTCCCGGCCAGTCCATCCGGTACACGTTCAAGGAGATTGGCAACAACTCCACGGTGCCCCTGGATAACTTCTTCTGGCGCGACACACTGCCCACAGATGCGGTTCGGCTGGACAAGATCATCACCGGCACCTGGTCGGCCAAGCTCACCTATAAGGCCGTTTTCCGCACCAACGTCAACGGGGAATATCGCACACTGGCAGACAACCTGGACACCCAGCGCAGCTATACCCTGGATGCCTCGCCTGCCGCACTGGGGCTGGCCAGCAACGAGTATGTCACTGAGGTGATGTTCCTTTTCGGCCGGGTACCTGCGGGCTTCAAGCAGATGCAGACCCCGTATATCTATTGCAATGTGCTCTCCAGCGTCACCCACGAGTACCGGTTTGCCAACAAGACCGATGTAGGCCGGTACATGGCAGGGCCAGTGGATCATGGCCAATGACCGGTGGGTAACCATCGTCTACCGGGGCGGCCCCACACCCACCCTGCCCAGAACGGGCTATTGATGTTCCAAAACACGCACGCTCGGGGGCGGCGGCTGTAAAGCTGCCGCCCTCAGACCATGAGGTGATATTCAATGTTAGATTGGATTTTTGAAGGCGCAGCAAATTGGGTGGCCAGCATCATGACCCAGATCATGGACGCCATCTCCGGCCTTTTCCTGGAGGCGCTGGGCACAGATATGACGGCGATGGAGGAGTATTTCCCCTTTGCCGTCAGCGCCTACACAGTGGTCCAGTACATGGCTTGGGCACTGCTGTTTCTGGTCGTGGCTTGGCAGTTGTTCCGGGCTTTTGGCGGGCCGCTCACCGAGGCGGAGAATCCACTGCATCTTTTGGCCCGGGGCGGGATTTTCGCCATCCTGATCACTTACGCCAAGCCCATTTTCAGCCTGCTGCTGAATATTGCCCGCGCACCCTACACCGCTCTGATGGATACGTCCATGGCACCGAGCAATTTTACGTTTGCCGGTATCCAGCAGGTACTGAGCAATGGACTGACCACCATCGTATCGGTAGCCACCGTTGTGGGCCTGATTCTGCTGATTATCCTGATGATTGCCCTGGCCTGGAACTACTTCAAGCTCCTGCTGGAAACGGTGGAGCGGTATGTGCTGGTGGGCGTCCTCTGCTATACATCGCCGCTGGCCTACGCTATGGGCGCGTCCAAGGCGACCTCGCGGGTCTTCCAGTCATGGTGCCGGATGGTGGGCTCTCAGTTGTTGCTACTGGTTCTTAACGTCTGGTTCCTGCGGGCCTTCGACTCCTCCGTGGGCCAGTTTATCGCCAACGGCGGTGCGCTGACCAGTGGGCAGGGCAGTATCTTCCTTTGGCTGTTCTGTGCGCTGGCGCTGCTGAAGATTGCCCAAAAATGTGACAGCTACCTGGCCGCACTGGGCCTTTCCGTTGCACAGACCGGCAGCAGCATGGGCATTGAGATGATGATGGCAGCCCGGGTCCTCACCGGTTTTTCCAAGGGCGGCGGGAGTGCGGCGTCCATGTTCGGCGGTGCAGGGAAAACCGGCGCCGCTGCGGGCGGCGCTGCCAGCACAGCGGCAGGCGGCGCAACAGGCGGCATCCTCTCAGGATTTGCCAGCCGGTATAAGCCCAACAGCTTTGTCCGTGACGCAGTGGTTGATGGAGGCTCCCGCATGGGAACAGGCGGCAGCGTGGGCTTTGTGGGCCGCGCCTTTGGCGGTATGGCCGCACGCAATGGCGCGACCCTCACCGCAGAGTCTGTATCCTCAGTGGCCAGCCGCCCACCCAAGGTCTCCGGTACCATCGCCGGCGACATCGCGGATCGCAGCCTGCCCAACTATATGCCGCAGATGGCCAGCGGGGCGGCAGGCAATATGAAGTATACCGATACGCAGATCACCGGCGGCCATATCAGCACCAAGGCTGTGGGGCCGGACGGGAAACAGGCCAATGTGGAGCTGTTCAGTGCCGCTCAGTATGATAGGCCGGACAGCCCGCATAAGCAGATCCAGGCTGCGGACGGGAGCCAGTGGTATCAAGTGGCCTCCGGCGAGGGACGGGACGCATTTTACGCCGCCCCCAACTTCACCGGCGACTCCTCCGAAGCGCCCCAGGTATCTGAAGCATTCCCCAGCGCACCCCAGGATACGGTACTGCGCACAGTGGACGAAGGCACCATGGAAGCAAGCTACCCAGACGGCAGCAATGCCTTGTGGTACAGCAGCGCCTTCTATCAGGAGCCGGATGCGCCCCATGGGGTTATCCAAGGTTCCGACGGCCTGAGCTGGTACGCCATGACGCCCCATGCTGCACCGCCACAGTTTGACTCTGGTACTGGTCCCGCACCGCAATTTGATGCCGGAGCGGGTGCTGCGCCTCAGCCTGGCGTTGGGCCGGGTGCAGCGTCCTCGCTTGACGGCGGGGAAGGTGTGCCGCCCCCGTCTGGTGCCGGGGTGAACACTTCTGCTCCGCTTGGCGTTGGAGCAGCCCCAGTACCGCAGCCTGAAGCAGGCGGCGGTGCTGGCACATTGGGACACGCTCCATCCGGCACAGGCACTTACGGATTCTCTGCGGATGTGCCGGCTGGTCCCGGCAGTGCTGCCGCATATAACCAAGCGCTCTTTGGGCAGTTTATGCCCGGCTTTACCCAGGAGGTCACAACCGTGGACAGTTCCCGCACCTGTGACGGTGTGCTGGAGGTGCGCCACGCGGATGGGTCTGGGACCGCGTTCTATGACCGCACCAGATACCAGCCGCCCAGGGGCGACTACCATGTCTATGAGGACAGCGGCGGCGGGCAGTGGTATGCGATCCCTGGCGTTGCGTCTGTGGAGCGCAAACCCGTCTATCAGGACGGCAAGCCTGTCTATGACGGAGATATTCTGCGGACTGTCAATGTGGAGTCCGTACACTACGCTTCCACGCCCACACAGTTTGCGCCTACCCCCAAGCGGCGGCCGGTCAGCGACCATAAACCGCCAAAACGCAAAACCTGACCGATGGCCCGCACAATCTGACCGGTGTGCGGGCCGTCCCATATTCCATAGGAGGTGGTTCCATGTCTGATGAACAGCAGCGCTTTGGCGATGGCCAGGACGATTATCTGAAAGGCGCACAGAAGGCGGCGGAGGCCGCCAAAAAAGCGGGTGCGGCCTCGGCAAAATCCGCAGGATCCGCTGCCGCCGGGGAGGCGACCGCCAATGCCGCTGCTGCGGTAACCAAAGCAGGAGTCACAGGCGGGAAGGCAGCCGCCGAGATTGCGGCGGGTACAGCCGCAGGCGGTCCCTGGGGTGCAATTTTGTCGGCGGCCTGGTCCTTGCGGCACACCTTGTTTAAGGTGCTGATCTTTATCTGTCTGTTCCTGCTCTTTATCATTGTGGGCATCGTATCGCTGCCCTCCATAGTTGTCAACAATCTCTTTCACACTGACCCCTCTACCGTTGACATCAATGCCCCCACAAGTATAACTGCCAGTTTTGACGATGTATCCGGCGTGGTTTCCGACTGCATTCAGAACGGCTATGATATGGCTCTGGCACAAGTGGAACAGATCATCGCCCAGGGTGGGTACGACCGTGAGCTGTCCATGGAGGCGCTGATCAACAACGGGCTGATCTCTGCCGACTACGATACCTGCTATACCCTGGCGGCCTACTCAGCCTCCATGCAGCAGCGCGGTACCACCAAGGCGGACATGAAGGCCAAGCTGGATGCTGTTGCCGGGCAAATGTTCGCAGTTACCTATGAAGTGAAAGAAACCACAAAAACGGTGGTGCCGGAAGTCCAAGAAGGTGAGGAACTGGGAGCACCCGAGACGGTTACGGTCCAGTATGTGGTCTGCACCATCCACCCATTTGACCAATCTGTGATCTTGACCGCGTTTGGCATCGACACCTCCGCCCAGTATGACCAGTTCAATCTGACATACGGCGAGGCCATCACCAACATGTCCAACGCCTTGAAGATGACCATGTACGGGTCCCTGACCAGCGGCACAGTGCCGCCGATCACCGATGCTGAGCTGAATGCCTACCTGAACAGTCTCACATGCAGCGGCACCCGGAAGGAATTGATGCGGGCGGCCCTGTCCCTGGTGGGCCGTGTCCCGTATTTCTGGGGCGGAAAGAGCGCACCGGGCTGGAACGAAGCGTGGAACACGCCCCGGCTGGTGACCTCGGCGGGTTCCAGCAGCACCGGCACCATCCGTCCCTATGGGCTTGACTGCTCCGGATTCACGGACTGGGTCTATAAAACGGCTCTGGGTGTCAGTTTGCTAGATGGTTCCTGGAGCCAGTGGGATACTACCTACGCCATTACCGAAGCGGAACTGCTGCCCGGCGACATCGGCTTTATGGCAGCACCAGGAACAGTGCCTGTCAACCATGTATTACTCTATGCCGGCCGCAGCGCAGACGGTAAGCAGATGTGGGTCCACTGCTCCAGCGGCGCGGGCGGCGTGGCACTCAACTCGCCGACCTATGTGACCCAGTTCCGCCGCAGGAAGGATATCAACCTGGAGACAGACTTCACGCCTGCTCTCATAGAACAAGGAGTCAACGATGGCTGACGACAGAGAATACAGCAATATCTACACGATACCGCCCAACTACACTGACTCCGGCAAGCTGATGGGCGGGATGCTGGAGACGCGCAATACAGTGGAAGCCGGCATCCTGCTGGCCCTGGTGGGCTACCCGGAGCTGATGTGGCTCCATCTACCGGTGACGGCTAAGGTGGTGGTCATGACCATAACCCTGCTGCCGCTGGGCGTCTTTGCCCTGATGGGCCTGGGCGGCGACTCGCTGCTCCAGTACGTCTCCCACATGGTCATGTTCCTGGTGCGCCGGCGGCAGCTTCACTATAGGAGGATTGGATACCACTATGGCACGAACACGCACAAAGGCAGCCCCCCGAAAAAGAGGGCGGGCAAGCCCCCTGTCAAAAGAAAAACTGGAGTTCGTTCAGGACTTCATTCCACTCAAAGAGCTCAAAAACGGCATCGTCGAAACCACTGACGGCCGGTTTATCAAGATCCTGGAGATTGAGCCCATCAACTTCCTGCTCCGCTCCGACGAGGAGCAGTGGGGGATCATCTCCACTTTCGCCAGCTGGCTGAAAATATCCCCCATGCGACTGCAATTCAAATCCGTGACCCGGAAGGCGGACTCCGACCAGTATGTAGCAGGCCTCCAGGCGGATCTGGAACAGGAAACGGTGGAAGCCTGCCGCCGCCTGGGAGAAGGCACCATCCGGTTCATCCGGGAGGAGGGCAGCCGCGAGGCGCTGTCCCGCCGGTTCTTTCTGATCTTCCAGTATGAGGCCCCCAACGGGCGGCGGCAGATGGATCCCGACTATGGCGAGATTTATTCCGCCCTCCAGGTGGTGACCCAGAACGCCCGTACCTATTTCGCCCAGTGTGGCAACAGCATCGTGCAACCCAAGGACGAAGACGCCTTCGCGGCTGAGGTGCTGTATATGTACTTCAACCGCCGCTCCTGTGTGGATGACCCGTTCCAAAACCGGCTCAACCGGGTGGTGGTGGACGCCATGGCCGCCAGGAAGCGTGTGGTTGGTATTGATCCCGTCCCCCATATCCGGACCTCCAATTTCATTGCACCACGGGGCCTTGACCTGACCCATCCCGGCTACCTGGTCATGGACGGCATCTACTATACCTACCTGTATGTTCGGAAGAACGGGTTCCCTCAGACAGTCCGAGGCGGTTGGATGTCGGCTTTGATCAACGCCGGTGAGGGTGTGGATGTGGACCTGCACCTGCGCCGGGAGATTCGGGGCAAGACCATCGACCGGGTCGCCCAGCGCATCCGGCTCAACCGCACCAAGCTGCGGGAATTACAGGATACCTCCACCGACTACGAGGAGCTGGCGGGATCCATCCAAGCTGGCTACTACATCAAACAGGGCCTGTCCAGCCGGAACGAGGACCTGTTCTACATGTCGGTGTTCATCACCGTGTCCGCCGCTGGCTATGAGGAGCTGCAGTGGCGCAAGCAGCAGATGACCGACCTGATGAAGTCCATGGACATCCAGGTGTCGGACTGCATGTTTCAACAGGAGGCCGCCCTGCGCTCCACCATGCCGTTCCTCAGCATAGATGCCAGTCTGGAGCGCAAATCCAAGCGCAATGTTTTGACCAGCGGGGCCGCCTCCACCTATATGTTCACCAGCTTCGAGCTGTCCGACGATAACGGTATCCTGCTGGGCCTCAACCGGCACAACAACTCCCTGTGCATCGTTGACCCGTTCAATACGAAGGTCAACAAGAACGCCAACTTCACCATCTGCGGCACCTCCGGGGCGGGCAAGACCTACACCATGCAGGTCATGGCCCTGCGGATGCGGATGCGGGGCATCCAGTGCTTTATCTTGGCACCTTTGAAGGGGCACGAGTTCAAACGGGCCTGCCACAAAGTGGGCGGCGCCTATATCAAGCTGGCTCCCGGCTCTACCGCCTGTATCAACGTCATGGAGATCCGCCCCACCATCACCCCGGAGATGGAGTTGATCGACGAGCTGGATTACAGCGAAATTGACTCCATGCTGGCCCGGAAGGTGCAGCAGCTGATGATCTTTTTCTCCCTGCTGATCCCTGATATGAACAATGAGGAGGAGCAGATGCTGGACGAGGCGCTGATTAAGACCTATACCCAGTTCGGCATTACACACGACAATGCCTCTCTCTACACTGACACCAGCCGGACAGTGATGAAACCCATGCCCATCCTAGGCGACCTCTATGAGAACTTGAAGGAAAATCCTCTTACCACCCGGCTGGCCACCATCGTCAGCCGGTTTGTCACTGGCAGCGCCCAGAGTTTCAACCGGCAGACCAACGTGGACCTGAGCAACAAGTACATTGTACTGGACATCTCAGAACTGAAGGGCAAGCTGCTCCCGGTAGGCATGATGATTGCGCTGGATTATGTTTGGGACCAGGTAAAGGCCGACCGTACCAAGCGAAAGATGGTGTTCATTGACGAGATTTGGAAGCTGATCGGCGGCGCTGCCAACAAGCAGGCGGCTGAGTTCTGCCTGGAGATTTTCAAAATCATCCGCGGATACGGCGGCGGAGCCCTAGCTGCTACTCAGGACCTGTCCGACTTCTTTGGCCTGGAGGACGGACGCTATGGACGGGCTATCCTCAACAACAGCAAGACCAAGATCATCCTCAACCTGGAACCAGACGAGGCTGAATATGTCAAGGATGTCTTGAAGCTCACCCGCACAGAGATCCGCAGTATTACCCAGTTCGAGCGCGGCGAGGCGCTGATCTCCAGCAACAGCAATAAGGTACCGGTTATCATCAAGGCATCCAGGGAGGAACAGCAGATGATCACCACCGACCGGGCCGAACTGGAGGCCATGCTGACCGAAATGAAAGCAGTTGCGGACCTGGCCGAACGGAGCGGCATCCCGGCTGGCGAGGCGGACGAAGAAAACGCATAAGCTCCAAAAAACGTATTTACCCCAATTATACGCATGAAACGAGGTGAATCTATGCTATTGCAGGAAGAACAGTATATCATACACTGGCTGACTCAGTACGGGGCGCTTACCAAGACGCAGGTGGTTCGACTGCTGAAGGATAAGCCGCCGCAGACCGCTGAGAAGATTATCCGCGGCCTCAAGCGGGAAGTGATGCTCCATGACATTTCCGGCGGCTACTATCTGGGTGTTGACCCCATGTGCCAGCCGGAGCAGCGTATCATCCTGTCGGTGTGGGTGCTGCTGCAGTTTATCGACCATGTGGAGCCTATGGCCCACTATCCAGCCACTTATCCCTCCCAGATTTTCTTCCTCAAGGAGAATATGGGCTATGAGATCGTGGTGCTCTACGATGGGGAGCAGCACCTGGCCCGGCTGCTCCAGCCCCAGGAGGACCTGCGCTATATCTTTGTCCTGCCCAGAATCTCTATGGCCCAGGAACTGGTGCTGCCGAATGTCCCCTGCCTGTTCGCCACAGTGGACTACAACGGCCAGGAGGTCCCCACCGTCAAATTTTACACAGAGGAAGGAGGCGCACAGAATGGCTCAGACTGATTTTGGGCGCGTTCTGTCAAAAACGGAAGTGCAGTTCAAGCGGGCCTCTGACGCTTTGGCGCAGACAAGGCTCTTTTCGGAACAGAGCAACCTGACCGCCGCCTACGAGGCGGCGTTTCGTTTTGAAGCTGTTCTGGAGCAGGCCGTCCTGCTGGCACGGGCGCTCCCCGCCTATACAGGGCGGCCCAGGGCGCAGGAGGCGGTAGATGCTTTGATGGAACAGACCATCCCCATAGAAATGGGCTATACCAAACTGGGTTGGTTCTGCCTGCGGATTCCCGCACTCCTTCCCAAAAAGGGGAGCGGATCCCCTACCTATATCCAGCAGGCCCTCTATCCGGCCATGAACCGGTTCTTCAAAGGAAAAGTACCCGCCAGTTATTTTGATTGCGTGCTGATCTACCGCCATGTCTATGACAGCAACCGACCGGAGCGGGCGTGGCGGGATCACGACAACATCGAGCAGAACATGGTGACGGATATCATCGCCCTCTATCTGCTGCCCGATGACGCGCCTGCGCGGTGTGCTCATTTCTACTGCAGCGCTGCCGGGCCGGCAGACCGTACAGAGGTTTATGTTGTCCCCAGGGAGCAGTTTCCCACTTGGATCTATGCCGCATTTCACGACAGGCTGAAGGAGGTGCCGCTCTATGAAAATCGGACGTAACGCAGGGAAAAAGATAGGTATGAAAGGCCGGAATTTGCCGCCGTCCAGTCACTTACAGTTCAAGCACCGGAAAATCCCTGAAAAACCAAGGGGCCGGCGGCGTGACGAGGGGCCTGATTGCGGCAAAGAGAGGAGGAGAGATGCCGCAAATTTGAGTGAGACGGAGGCGCAGGAATGATTACACTCCGCCCGGGCAGTCATGCGTATCGCCTCCTGCTTCTGTTGTCTGTTGCTGGCGAGTTTCCTACACGCTCTATGCGCCTTTTGGGGAGTGTTCGCTCTCTGGAGGCTCTGGTATATCGGCTGGAGCAAACCCAGCAATTCCGAAATGAGTCTGGGGCAGACCTGGGCAGGTGCAGGATGCTGTCAGTCAGCGGCAAGCGGGACAGGCGTACCATCCGCCTCCACAAAACTGCGCTTCCACTCCTAAATGCGCTCCACCCAGCAGCACTGGAGCAGTATTTGGCCTTATCTGGCGGACACCGCTTTTCCAGCAGCGATGGACATGTGCAGCGAAACCATCGTGTCGCAGAGACGCTGGCAGTGTGTATGGGAGCCGGAGTCGAGTTTCGGCCCTATGAGCTCCCGGCTCTGCAAAAACAGCGCATTGTCCAGATCGTACCAACATTCCCTGCGTTCTACACTGCCAGGTCACTCAAGCGCCTGGACAGTACAGAGATGAATAAGACCATCTTCACCCGGTTGACGGGGGCGTTGTTTGCGCAGGAGACCTGCTGGGCCGTCTACAACACCCGCGGTGCCGTCATGAAATGGAGCGGCATGGGTGAGTTCAAGACCGCACAGCACCTTGCGGAGTTGGCCCGGATGAACGCCGACCTCCCCCGGGCAGACCATGCGCTGCTCTTAGGTGAGTGTATGGACATTGCGCTGCGTACGATGGAGGAGTCGGATAAGAGCCGCCGCATGGAGCTGCGCTTTGACCGTATCTACCCTCATATCCATTTCATTCCACTGGACCGGCAGGGTATCCGGCTGCTGAGGATTCTGACGCTCCCAAACTGGAACGAACAGGTGCTCTCTGCAGTATTTCCTTCAGAATGGCGTGTTGTTGGCCCTGGCATCATTGAACGCGACGCCCAGCGGGATGGGACATTCATCCTTTCCCATCTGGATGGAGACCTGGCCCGGCTCCTGCGGCTGCGCCAGGCGCTGGAGCACAGCGAAGCACGCTGTGAGGTGCTGTGCTTTCCGTGGCAAACGGCATTTGTCCGGGATTATCTGGGTAGCCGTGTAGGACTGCGCGAGGTGACTGTGGATGCACTGGAGGATGCCCTGGGCCTGACTGACCCGGAGTACAGTGATCCACAGGAGGAGGTACCGCCTTGAACAATAACCGTACCCGTACCATTGGCATTATCATCGTTGTCATACTGGGTCTGGCCACTCTGCTCTATCTTGGCGGACTGGTGTGCCAGCTGCTCACCGAATATCAGGTATGGCTGGCCAGCGGCGGTATGCAGGGGCAGGCCCAGATTGGCGACATCCGCTTTGGGCCACTTTCCTGCTGGCGCCAAGCGCTTACCCTGTCTGGACTAAAGTACACGGGGCTGGTAGCCCTGATCGGCGGCAGCGTCTATGCTTTTGTCCGGCTCTATGACCGCTTTGGGAGCCGCGACTTTGATGACCGCAATTTTTCCCGCAGCCAGCGAGGCACTTACGGCACCGCCGGTTGGATGGCTGAGACGGAACTGCGCACAGTCCTGGAGGTGGCCAGCCCGCAGAAGGCCCGGGGCATCATACTGGGCCAGACTGACCGTGGCAGCGTGATCTGTTTGCCTGAAGATACCCGGCTCAATAAGCACATCGCAGTCTTCGGCGCCAGCGGCACCATGAAGTCCAGAGGAGTGATTCGCCCGGCGCTGTTCCAGAGCATACGGCGCGGGGAGTCGGTAGTAGTCACAGATCCCAAGTCGGAAATTTACTCCGACACAGTGGAACTGTTCCGAAAATATGGCTATACCGTCCGGGTCTACAACCTGCTACAGCCCGAATTGAGCGACTCCTGGAACTGCATGTTTGACCTGGGCGGCGATACCTTGATGGCTCAGGTGCTGACGGATGTCATCATTGCCAACACGAAGGGGGACGGCAAGGGGGACCATTTCTGGGATAACGGTGAGGCGAATCTTCTGAAAAGCCTGATCCTCTATGTGGATCTGGACTCCACACGCCGCCCAGAGGAGCGGAACCTGCCCGCCGTCTACCAGATGCTGACCCAAAACACGGAAAAGCAGCTCACGGCTCTCTTTGACCGGCTATCTCTGGACCATCCGGCCCGGGCACCCTACAGCCTGTTCAGCCAGGCCAGCGATTCCGTGCGGGCCGGTGTGGTCCTGGGCTTGGGTACCCGACTGCAGGTGCTCCAGAGCGAGGCTGTCCGAAGTATCACCCGCCAGTCCGACATCGACCTCGCTCTTCCCGGGCAGACCAAATGCGTATATTACATCATCTTGGATGACCAGAACTCCTCTTTGGAATTTCTGTCGTCCCTTTTTTTCGCCTTCCTGTTCATCAAGCTGGTCCGCTACGCTGACAGTACGCCGGAACAGCGGTGCCCAGTGCCGGTGAATATCGTTCTGGACGAGATGAACAACATCGGTGTCATCCCGGACTTCTCCCGGCGTTTGAGCACCATCCGCTCCCGGTCCCTCCAGGTCCTGATGTGCTGCCAAAACCTGCCTCAGATCCAGAACCGCTATCCCAACAACCTCTGGGCGGAACTGGTAGGCAATGCGGACACGCAGCTGATGCTGGGCTGCACAGACGATGTGACGGCGGAATATTTCAGTGTCCGGAGCGGAGACATGACGGTGGAGGTCAACTCCACCATGACGACCCGGCAGAGCATCGCCATTGCCCAGATCATTCCCCAATACCGATATACGCAGGGCCTTGGCCGCCGCAGGCTGCTTACGCCCGACGAGGTGCTGCGGCTGCCCAATGATCAACTGCTGATCATCATCCGTGGCCAGAAAATCCTGCGGGCGAGGAAGTTTGACTACACTGGCCACCCCTATGCCAAAGAGTGTGTCAAAACCAGTATACGAGACTATCCACTACTCCAACGCACCCCCGCTGTGGACCCAGAGCCTGCCCCTGAAGTGCCGGAGGCTATACCTGCCCCAGCTCCAGAAGAACATGCACCGCCTGCGGAACCGGCGTCCGCCCCTGCGGCGGCGCCGGCAGAAACACCCAAGCGTGCCAGGCGGAGACCGACCCTCTACGAGAGTGCGAAGCCGCCGTCTGATTTTTAGGCAACCACGCATTATTTTTATCAACTACAAGGAGGAAACGAATCATGGCACGAACGAAAAAGGAATTGAAGGATCAGGACACCCTGCTCGCCGGCGAGGCTGCGGAGCAGGCCGCTGAAGCTGACGCCAGCGGCACAGGTCTGGTACCGGGCGGCGAGTCCAGTACTCCGTCCCCGTTTGACCTGGAACTGGCGGACGGCACGCCGCTGGACCCCAATGCCCCCCAGACTGAGACGAATCAGGAGCCGGGAGGCGGACAGCCGCCCCAGACTGACCTGGAACCCGGCGCAGAACCGCCTGGCCTGGGCGAGCCGCCCGCTGTTCCCCATACTGGTTTGGAACCTGCCGGAGATGGGACGTTGGAGCCCGGCGGAGCTCCGGAATTTCCCCAGACTGACCTGGAATTATTGGAAGGCGCTGAAGGCCGGGCGGACGAAAAGGCCGGTTCCCAGACTGGCTCTGAAGCGTCGGGTGATGAGGCTGCGGGCGAGTCCGGACCCACCGCCGCCCAGACTGACTCCGGGCAGCCCAAAAGCCGGCTCAGAATGCCTGGCCGGCGTGGCCAGCGTGTGGTCTCCATTGACGCTGAGCGCACGGTTGAGACAGATACGGACAAGCTGCGCAGCGATCTGCTGGACCTGGTGGAGTCCCTGAAGGGCAAGAAGATCCTGACCGGCACCATCCAGGGCGTGGAGCGGCTGGCGGACAACCCGGAGATGTCTTACGCCGTCACCTACCACGGCGACTACAAGGTCATTATCCCGGTACTGGAGGCGGTGGAGGAACCGGAGGACTACCGTGGGCAGCCCAAGGGCGATGTCCTGCACTACCTGCTTAACAAACGGCTGGGCGCCGAGGTGGACTACATCATCAAGGGCATCGACCAGGAGAGCGGGATTGTGGCGGCCAGCCGCCTGGAGGCCATGGCCATGAAGCGGAAGGAGTATTATTTCCGCACGGACCGGGACGGAAACTATCAGATCTACGCAGGCATCTGCGCCGAGGCCCGGGTGGTCTCCGTGATCCGGGCGGGCATCTTCGTGGACCTGTTCGGCGCGGAATGCTATATCCCGCTGCGGGAGCTGTCCTACCAGCGGTGGGTGGATGCCACTGCCCATTATCAGTCTGGCCAGCGCGTGCTGGTAAGGGTACTGGAGGTGGACCGCGACCACCGGAGCCAGCTCCGGGTGTCGGCGTCCGTCAAGCAGGCGGGCGAGAACCCCTACGAGAAAGCGCTGAAAAAGTACGCGGTGGGCAGCCTGTATGTGGGTACAGTCAGTATGGTGGATACTACCGGAGTGTTTGTCTCCCTGGACGGCGGCATCGACTGCCTGTGTACCTATCCCAAGCGGGGACGGCCGCCCCGCGGCTGCCGCGTCTCGGTACGCATCCTGGGCATCAACTATGAGAGCAACCGGATCTGGGGCGTCATCACCCATATGTCCACCGTGCGCTGAAACAGCTATCTGCTTCCCAATTTGATGATGATATAAATTTCAAAAATGTATTGCTATTGTGCGGACATAGAGATATAATATTTAGAGAAGCTGATCGTCATTCACAGGAAAGGAGCGTTTCACATGGCAAAAACAGCGAATCTCTATGCCCGCATTGAGCCGGAAGTAAAGGAACAGGCTGAGGGCATTTTAGCCGCACTGGGCATACCCGTCTCGAACGCCATCAATATGTTTTACAAGCAAATCATTTTGCAGCGAGGCATCCCCTTTGAAATGAAGCTGCCGCAGGCAAGGGTAGTGGATATGGGCAAGCTGACCGCGCAGGAACTTGACCAGGAATTGGATAAGGGATACCAGGATGTTCTGGCGGGCAGGACAAGACCGGCAAACAGGGTTTTTGACGAAATCCGAAAGGACCACAGTATATGACATATTCAGTCGAGATCGCAGCTCAAGCAGAACAGGACCTGCGCGGCATCTTTGCGTATATCGCATACGAGCTTCAATCGGTCCATAACGCTGCGGCGCAGCTTGCCAGACTGGAGGAAAATATTTGCGCCCTTGAACGGATGCCGGATCGGTATCGCCGGTATGAAAAAGAGCCATGGTATAGCCGGGGCTGGCGGGTTATGCCGGTAGACCATTACTGTGTGTTCTATACGCCGGATCACGACCGCAAAATCGTGAACATCACCCGCGTACTTTACGGGGGGAGGGACATAGGAACCGTCCTTGCCGATAGTGAAACAGTATAAATTCGAGCAAATTGATAGGATCCATGTTATCTTTGAATGGGCGGAGCCGGTAAAACGGCTCTGCCCTTCTGCTACCCATTGCAAAGGAGTGATAAACCGATGAATAGATCCAAAAAGCGAAAAAACCGGCTGTTTCCCTTGCTCATAACCGTCATGGTGCTGATCGCCGTTTTAACCCCTGCCGCCTATGCGGATACCGACGGCACTGAGCCGAAAATTGTGCAGCAGCCCGACCAACTGGTCCTGCAGTTAGGAACGCGCTGGGCCGGGGTGGAGTTTGAGCTACGCACCGACGCCGGTATCTTTCCTGTTCCGGTTGTGGTAGACGAGTACGGCATTCTGACCATGGACCTGGGCGGCAGCACGACCTATACCTTGAGCTGCATCAACTCCACCACCCCGATCCCTGACGCAGAACCCGCGCCAACCGATCCGCCTCCATCCACTTCGCCCGACCCTGTGCCGGAGTCTCCGGACGGTCCGCAGAAAGCGGAACAGCAGGGCGGCCTGCCGCTTCCGGCAGTCATCTTTCTGATCGGCCTGGCCGTCGTGGCCGGCGTATTTGCCACGCTCCACATCATAAAGAAGCGCCAGGAATACGCCTATGACGAGTGGGAGGACGAAGAAGACGAGCCGTGATACTGACTTCGCGCTCCCATACTGACTTTGGCACAAAAGATGTGAACAAACCGTGTATTTTTTGCATTTTAGTTGACTTTTCAAAAGATTTGTGGTAATATTTATCCATAGCAAGACACTGCGTTCAGGCTCTCGATACGCCGGGATAACCTGGCGTCAGACCTGCCGGAACCTGGCGGGAAATCGTTACGGATCCGCTGCATAGCCGGATCCACACGACGCAGGTCTTGTCTCATAAAATTGTAGCCGGAAGGCTGCTGAAATACAGTGCAGAGTCAATGGCTGGGTGCGACCCCACTATCCCAGCGCTTGGCTTTGCATTGTCTTTTTTCGGCAGCCTTCCGGCTCTTTCTGTTTTATTTGGAGGTTTTGAGCATGAGACAAACATCAAAGCGGGGTATTACT